>Ga0081606_1000022_pt1 | contig 211145 bp, 159 predicted proteins | sample EareggfetidaYelm_FD_71127 | JGI IMG/M metagenome (GOLD analysis project Ga0081606, IMG submission 71127) | Earthworm egg capsule microbial community from the University of Washington, USA - E. fetida Yelm (SPADES assembly) (version 2) | ecosystem: Host-associated > Annelida > Reproductive...
CTCGGGTGATTGCCACCTGGCTGCCTCGGTGCCCCTGCTGCCATCGCTCCAACACCCGGCAGTACCCCTCACGCAACCCAGCAGGCATCCCTGTTCACCCTTCGGGTCCTTGACGCAGTAGTGTTAGATGGTGTTGAACTGCCCTTCAGAGAGCGCCGGGAGCAGTAACTCCTAATCCACCATGTTGGGCTTGGCCGCTTGGTGGGCGGACGCCGTATGTCGTACCTGCTCACTCCAGTTCAACACTCTCTAACGTGGCCGGGCTGGGTTGGTTCATGATCGATCGCCTGGAGGTGCGCACGGAGCGGGTGGGCGATCGGATCTAGCTCTGCTTCCGCGGCCCGCTGGACTCGCCGACGCACCTCGCCGTCTTCCTCGAAATCCTCTACGCTCATTTGCGCGAGGTGAAGCGGTCGACTCCGACGATCGGGTATACGATGGATGATCAAATTTCGAATGGTGGTTCCGCAGTGGATGACGTAGAGCCTTCGAAGAACGAATACGAAAAATTGATACTTGTCAAACTGACCCAAGACGTGATCAGGAATCAAGAAGGTCTGAAAATGGTCGGGTCGTATTGCAAGATCAACGAAGACTGCGCTTCAGGGAGGCTGTATGCGGATTTGGAATTCATCGATGAACGGGATGGCTCTTATTACGTCCTAGAAGCCAAAGTTCCATATACCAGTGATCGTTTCAACACGCGCCACAAATTGCTCGGGCAACTCTTGGCTGAGTGCAACAAGGAACTGACATTCCAATCCCGTGAGGAAGGCCAATCTGCTTCGAAATTCAACATCTCGGAATCGAGAGCCGCGAATACGGACAAAATCAGCTATGGAGCGCTATTCATCTGGGAGTCGTACGATGAGTTAGGTTCGCTGTCGGCTGACCTCAAGACACCGCCCCATTCCAAAATAAATGGCACGCTGGAATATGCCGCTTATTTTGGAAAAATAAAAAATGCCTTCGATAAATTCGGTAAAGACTTTTCTGTGGATAGCATATTCATTTTGAAAGCTACAGAACTGTCGTTGTATTACATCTCTTGGGGAGACTTTGCTGGGCGAACCGAAAATGAGCTCCTCGAGCGGATGACACTATTTGCTAGAGGTTAGCGGTCGCTGCTGTTTCCAACACTGAAACGGAGGCAAAGACGGTCGACGAGTTGCTGGCGGAGACGGACCTGAAGAAGACGACGGTACGCGAGGCCCTTGCTCGGATGGTGAAGGAGGGGAAACTCTTGCAGACCGGCACCAGTTGCAAGGACGCGCCGTATCGTTACTGGCGCTCCTTTACTTCGTAAAGGCACGGGGTGAGGAATGCGGCGAGGGCTGGCTTTCGGTCCTCGTCGTAGTCCCTCCGCGTGCGACGGTGCCGACGATACGGTCTGGCCGGAATCAAATCTGTGCCGCCTTCAGCATCTCATACACAGCCTTGGCCTTCGCGGCCCGCTCCGTCCATCGCTGGGATTCGGCGTGCAGCCAGGTGTCGCGAGCGAACGACAGCGCTTGTCCGTGCGCGCGGCGGCGGCAGGAGGCGGCATCCTCTCGGCGCTCGAGCGTCTTGCCGGCGTACTGGAGAGCCCACCAGCCGTCGGTGGTCCATTTGGCGTCGGGGTAGCTGCGCATGGACTTGGAGAACACCGCGAGCGCTGCGGCAGCAGACGCATCGTCTCGGACCTCGCGGAGCACGCGCAGTTGGTCGGCCCATCGCTGCTGGCCCACGAGTTCAAGCACGAGCGGCATCAAGGTGCGCGCGCACCAGTCGGCATGACTGAAGGAGTCCTGAATCGCTTTCGGAGTGAGTTGTTGAGGCATGCCGGAAACATAGGACGTGAAGCGCAAGCGCCTCGTTCACGAGGGCATCCCGAGGGGTTTGGCTACTTTGTCCTAGGTTTCTATGGGGATTTTATTCGGCATTTTTCTCCGAATTTCCCCGGAGGACGCATGCACCCGAATTCGTTCACGACGACCATCACCATGCCGCTCGAGCTCCGGGCGGAGCTGGACAAGGTGAAGGCCCAGCACGCCCGCCGCACCGGCAAGCGGCCGCCCATCAACACTCTCATCTTGGAGGCACTTCAGCAGTACTTGGTGCGTGAGCGCACCGAGCCATAACGCCCCCCAAGTGGGTAGGTCCCGACGTTAAGTTCGTCCCCGGCGTGCTCAGGCCCGAAGGCGACTTGCCCTTAGGCGAGCACGTCTGGGGGCACTACTTCCCTACAAGAAAAAGGGGCCCAGCGTGTCCGCGCACGGGCCCCATGAGACTCCAGCAGGAGGCTGTAACCGTGTCCCATTCTAATGCAAGTATCGTCGCAATCCCATCGAAGGCCCCTGGCGGGCGCTTTCGTCCCGAGAAGTTCCTTCTGCCGCTCCTGCTGCTGCGCATGCTCCTCAAGGACCCCATCGTCCAGGCGTTGCGTGCGCAGCGTCCGGGGTGGAGCAACCCTGTCCTGTTGCGAATGGTGGCCGAGGCGCTGGCGGTGGAGACCGTGGAGGCGCCCGAGATCGGGCGTGCGCTCTGTCACTGGATCCTGCGCCAAGCTCCGATGGGCTCGTGGCGTCGGCTGCGTCGTCGGCTCATCCTCCGGGGGTTCATCGACGCGTGCTACGACAAGGCTCTCGAGGCGGTGAAGGAGGCCCATGCGAGCGGCAGCCTCCGGGCCGTGGTGGCCCTCCAGCACCCGGACGAGGCGTTCGTGGCGCAGGGACTGACGGTTCCGCCGGGGCACGTGCTGTCCTCGCCGCGGGCTCGTGTGCGGGCCCTCCTGGAACCCGACAAGGAGGTGGGCCTGATGGACTATGACCCGAAGAGGGACTTCCTCTTCGACCTCACCGACGGCAAATGGTACCTCCTCGACCGTCAGGGCGAGTGGTCGTCTGGCGTGACCGAACAGACCTTCAGCACGCGGTTGCTCTACCTGGGGATGCCCCGTAACAAGCAGGACGCCTTCAAGACCCACGTGCCTCAGTGCGAGCGGGCCGAGCCGATCTTCGACACGCAGGCGTACATCGTCGAGCGCCGCGGCGTGCGCATCCGAAATACCTACCGGCGCTCCCTTTTCCGGCCCGAGCCGGGCACGTGGTTCAACATCCGCAAGGTGCTGCTCAACCTGGTGAACGGCAATGCCGAGCACCTCGAGTTCCTGCTCGACTGGCTCGCCGCGCCCCTCCAGTCCCTGCACCGTAACGGTAAGCCCTTGAAGATGGGCACGGCCATCGTCTTCCATGGGGACGAGGGCTCGGGGAAGGGGACCCTGGAGCGGATCATCTGCCTCATCTACGGCCGCTGGAACGTGGCCCTCCTCGGCCAGAACGCGCTCGAGAGCCGGTTTCACGAGCAACTCGTCGACAAACTGTTCGTGGTGGCCAATGAGGTCATCTCCTCCACCAACCGCTCGGCCGAGACGCAGAACCTGCTGAAGCCCTGGGTGACGGACGACGAGATTCCGCTGGAGGCCAAGCACAAGTCGGCCAGCAAGGTGCCCAACCGCTTCAACATCATCTTCACCTCCAACGACGAGAAGCCTGTCATCGTGCCGAGGAAGGACCGGCGCTACACCGTCTTCAAGACGGGCCCCCGGCTTCCTCAGAAGCTGAGCGATGCCGTGTACGCCGACCTCAACGGGCCGCAGCTCGAGGTGGCGGCGTTCTACTGGCACCTGCTGCACCGGAAGGTGCGGGTGAAGGTAGGGCAGGTGCTTGACACCGAGGCGCGTCGCGAGGTGCAAGTGGCCACGGCCTCCTCCGACGAGAAGTTCGTCGCGGCCCTCAAGCATGAGGGGTGGTTCGCCCTGTGCGCGCCGTGGGCTGAGGTACAGCGACGGAAGCGTCCGGACGACGCCTTCACGACGGAGGAGAATACCAACGAGGGGTACGCCGTGCTCGCCAGCCGTCTCAACGAGGTCTACAAGGACTTCTGCGAGCGACAGAACCTCAAGCCGCGTGACCAGACGCAGCTGGGCAAGACGCTCAAGGCGGAGGTTCCCGGCGCGCGGTCCAAGCTGAAGAAGATCGGCCCCATGGCACGCCAGATGTGGTTCGGCCTGCCGATGATGCCGCCGGAAACGAAGGCGGCCATCATCCCGCTGCCGACGGCGCAGCAGGCCCCGGTGGAGGAGGCGGTGCGGCCCGCGGAATCGGCGGTGGACGACGCGGACTTCGGGACGGACGCCGCGTAGGCCCGCGAGTTCCACCCCTGTGTAGAAGGGCGCCTCGGGATGTCGCCGAGGCGCTTTTCTTTTGGAGGGGGCGGCGGCGCGCTCTTCTTGGTGACCACGGCTCTCCCCTCCTGCGCCGAGGCAGTAGCATGCGTGCAATAGGAGGGCTCATGCAGGACCGCTACGCCTTTGATATCGGCGATTTCGGGAAGCTCTCGTTGCTCCGGCACTTGCTCGGGAATGACGAGGCGCCCACCCTTCGCCTTGGCGTGCTGTGGTACGCCACTGCGCTCGGTTCAGCCGCTAACGACGGTCGGTTCATCGACTACTTGGGCCTCGAATCCACGCAGGCGGTTTCGCACTCGGTGGAGGCGCTCCGCAGATGCGACCCCGTCATCCATGACACCTTCAGCAGGGCGCTGGCGGGGCCCTACTCGGCCGGTCCCGCCGCGCTCGCTGCGTTCCGCACCATTCAGGCATTGGAGACGCTACCCCTCCTGCCGCCCACGACCGCCTTCTTCCGAAATGTGGTGCCCCCCGGGCCTGCGCGCTCGGGCTGGTTCCAGCAGGCGCAATCCGCCGTGAGCGGTGCCCAGCTCGTGTTCCTCGACCCGGACAACGGCCTCGCGGAACCAGGAAGCAAGAACGAGCGCCGGGCGTCGCGACGCCACGTACTTCTCGATGAGATTGGTGCTCTCATTGGCGCGGGGCACTCCGTGATCGTCTACCACCACCTGACGCGCGAGGCGGGCGGGCACGACGCTCAAATCGATCGCTGGGGCAAGCAGCTCAAGGATCGCCTCGCCGTGCCCGCCGTCATGACGGTGCGGCTGCGACCTCGCTCACCGCGCGCGTACTTCCTCCTCTCAGTCGAGCGCGATCAGCCCTTGCTCAAAGAGCGCTTCGTCGCGCTTGCCGGTAGCAGTTGGGTGCGTCGGGGATTCATGACCCTGCACGCCGCGTAGGGGGCATTGCATAGGCAGCCGTGGTCACGCTGGACGAGTGATACCTCCGCTCCTGTTGTCTCCCTTACTGTCCCGACCAGGAGGGCTGCGTCTCCAGCTTGAGCGTGCCCAGCCCGAGCGGCACCGCGTCGAAGGACTCGGCCCGCACCTACTCACCTTCAGTTGCCCGAGCAGCCGCTGCGCCTGGTTCCGGCGCTGGGCCCCCTACATCGTCCAGGGCATGTCGCAAGGTCCTCCTAGCCCACCACCTACCCCCGCCCTTGTCCGCAACAGGACTCCCATCCGGCCTATACTCTGGCGCATGGCATCCATCCACTTCATCTGCAAGGAGGACGATCACCTCCACCGAGTCACTGCCGACGGCGGCTATGACAGCGGCAACTGGTTCGTCACGGCAGCCGATGCCGACGCGCTGATCGGGGGAATGATCTTCCTGCACAGGACGAAGGCCGACCGCTCCTACTTCGGCGGCAAGATCAAGTCGGCCCGCCCCATCACAAACGAGTCGGGCTCTCCCTGCTTCGTCTTCCGGTTCACCCCGTCGCAAGAAGGCAAGAACGCTCCTTGGCGGGGCGCGAACCACACCCGTGCTTGGACCAGCGGCGTGATTGGCGACGACAACTAAGAACTCCTTGCAGTCCAGCGGGTACGCGGCGCCGGTCGAGGGAGCCGTCCAGGTGATGGCACCACCGGAGGGCGTGCCGACAGCTCCAGCGGTGGTGCTCCACTCCAGCCACAGCGTGTCGCCGGGATTCCTGTCCCGGACGGTGGCGGGTAGCGCGAAGGGCCACGGTGCCGCCGGCGCTGACCTCACCGGGGGGAGTGAGGTGAGCAGGGGTCGGTGGGCCTCCACGCATGTGGCCAGCCAGCTGCTTCATCATTGCTATGCGCGACTTCGGGACGGACGGCAGGTTTCGGCGGGTCCTTTAGGGGGCACGGTAAGAAGGACAGAGCGGGTGGTAAGGGACCTCACCCGCAGGTCCTGCTGACCGTCTTACCGCGAACTCGCCTGTGATTTCAGGTGGTTAGGCCGGCATCGCAGGCCGGTAAGGCGGTAAGACGCTTGCGCAAGAATCTTGCTGCTGGCGCAGCGCCCCTCTCCTGGGACGCAGTCTTCAATCTATGGAGGAAATAGGAGTAGTCGTCTTACCCGTCTTACCGGAAGGGAAAGGTCAATAAATACAATGGGTTAATGGCGGTAAGGGGTAAGGCGCTGGTCTGAGGCGAGCCACCTTACCCGCGTAGACGTCTTACCGACGCCTGCGGCAGCTCTCCCCTCCGCAGCAGCACCCCAGCACGTACATGCCGCCAGGACGGGCGCCAGAACGCTGTGCCTGGCCGCACCTGAGGCCCCGGTCTCCCCCGGCTCCGGACGCGTCTGCGGCCCGGCCAGGGCCCTCCCGGGGGCTCTCCGCGTTGTCATCACCACGGCAACCGAGTGTGGACGTCGTGACCTATATCTTGAGGATGCTCAATCGCTTCCTCGTCCTCCTCCGCCGCCGTCCTCGGGCCACCGACTTCCTTCACCATTACCGAGCCCAGCTCGACCTCCTTCAAACCCAAATGGAGATCGTGAACGACGGGCTCCGGCGCGGCGATATCTCCATTGAGGACTTCTTGGTGCAGCCGGAGGAGTAGGGATGACGGGTCCCTCGCATTCGTAGGAAATAGCTAGGTTACCTCTAACGAATACACGCGTACTCCCCGCGAGACACGTCCGCCCTTCGTGCGCGCGTGGACCCTGCTGACGTAAGCGGGCGGCGGAACGGCGGTTTCCGGAGGAATGAGCACTGCACCGGGCTTCCACTCACTTTGTCCTAATATTCTGGGATGAAACCGAAGACCATGGAGTCCATCCCAGCCATCTCCAACGTCCACGAGCTGCCGGTCGTCCGTCCACCTGCGCGCGTTGAGGAAACGACGCCTCGGCTGGCGCTCTCGCCTGTCGAGACCGCGTCCGTGACGCAGCTGCTGGCCGGTGGCGAGGAGGCGATGCTCGAGCACGTTCGGGTCCGGGCAGGGGCCTTCGCCTCGGCAGGCGGCGACGGGGTGCTCCTGCGCTCCCTGGCCCGAGCCGCGGCGCTCGCGGAGGTCCAAATGGGGCAGATGTCGGCACTGCTTTCCGCGGCCCTGGCCCAGCGGGATGAGCCTGGCGCCAAGCTGCTCGACAAGCTTCTCACGGGTGCCACCAAGCGCTTCACGATGCTGACGGACGAGTTGCGCGCGGAACGTCAGGGAGGCCGACGTAGCGTGCTGGTGGTGGGGGCCGCGCAGCACGTCCACGTGGGGGTAGGGGAATGATGGCCACGGACCTGACCAGCTCCGCCCCTCGTCCACGCCGGCCCCGTCGGCAGGTGTGGTACCGCGACGACCTGGCGCGGGTCTCCATTGCCCAGCTGCGCGCCCGCTTCACCCCCCAGCGTTTCCGGGTGCTCCCCTACGTGCAGCTCGAGCACGCAGGGCACGTGGTAGACGTGCGCATCGTCCAGCAGCCCTGTCCTACCGCGCACGGTGGCACCCGGCGATGGCTCCTCTGCCCGCGGTGCGATGGCCGGGCGCAGACGGTGGGGTGCCACCCCGAGCTCGGCTGGGCGTGTCCGGCGCTAAAGTGCGTGGGTGGGTGGAAGGGGAGGACGAGGCAGAAGCTACCCGGCACGGAGGACGGTGAGCTGGTGGGCGATCCTGTCACCCGCTGAGGTGGACAACTCCTGCGAAGGCGCGGGCGGAACCGGTGGCGCATCGAGGTGCCCCCCTAGTTAGCCTGGACTACGGAGAGGGACGGAGCCTCAAAGGGCGCGAAATTTACGCCGTAAAGAATGCGCCATTGCGGGGCGACTGCATCGACGTGACGAGATGAAACGGGCGCGTTCCGGGTATGTGATGTGGTGGTCTCGCGGGAGCGGCCCGAAGAGGCCACCGCGGCAGTTGGAGTTGCTCCTAGTCCCGCTTTAGGCCCACCTCCCGGTTGGCGCACATGGCCCGGATGCTCGCCCTGGCGCACCACCTCCAGGGTGCTATCGGTCGGGGCTGCTTCCGGACCGGGCAACGGTCGCTCAGCGGCTGGGGCTCTCTCGGGCGTGGGTGGCCCAGCTGCTCGAGCTTCCTGCTCGCGCCCGACCTATAGGCGCGGGTGCTCGAGTTCGATGCGATAAATGGGGCCGAGCGGAGGAGCGAGCGCGTGCTTCGGCTGGTCGCGCGTGCGGGGAGTTGGGCCGCGCAGTTCGGGCCGTGGGTCGCAGCCCGTCCTGGGACATAGTCATTAGAATTTCGTACGTGCGGACTCACAATGCACGTTGACCGGCAGCGACATGGTGCTTATTGTGCCGCTTGTGAGTTCGCACGTATCAGCATCGTTCGTTCCGCCTGACCTGCTTGAGGCCGCCCCTGGTTGGTCGCCGGCCTTCTTCGCGGGCCCGGCGGCGGTGGCGCTGCGTGCCGGCTCCCGCGGCGTGTCCGTGAGTGATCTGGGCGGGGGGGTGTTGGAGGGGTGGCGGGTCAGCGAGACGCCCGGAGCGCTTGCGTACAACCCGCGGGCGGCGACGACCCCGGTGTATCGCCAGGGCAACATCGGGCGCCTCCGCCTGGTTCTGACGGCTCGCCACTGGGATCCGCCGCAGATGACGGGTCGGTGGTGCGTTCAGCCCGACGACGTCGTGCTGAACAAGCTCGCACCCGTCCGTGCCGCGTTCGTCTCAGCGGCGGCGAGGCGTCATCCGGTCGACGGCAACTCCCTCATCGTCCGCGGGCTGTCGAGGCCCTCGGCCGTGTGGGTGACGCTCTGCATCAACCAGCCCGGCTACGAGCAGCTCCTCCTGAGCGAGTCAGGTGGGCTTCGGCGCGTCGGCATCGGAACGCTCGCCTCGTTGCGCGTCCCTGCGGTCCCCCCTGAGATGGATGGGCTGTCCGCGCGCCTCAGAGACGTCCTGGACGAGCTGACCCTTGCAGGTGAAACGCTCCAGCGGGTGAGGCTCGAAGCTGCCGAAGTCGCGAACGCTGCCCCGGCCCTAGGTCCCGACCCACGCCTCGGCGCCTTCTTCGGGCGCGAAGCCGTGTCGAACGACAGTTGGCTCCCCTCCGCTGTGGCGCTCCGAGCGGAACAGACCGTCCTCGAGGACGAACACGGCTGGGTTATGCTCTCGGAGCTGGCATCCGCCGACAACCGCACGCGCCTGGGACACGCGTCGGAAGGCACACGCACGCTCCGACTGAGCGACGTCGCAGATGATCTCTTCGTGCCCGCGACGGAGGGCTCAGCGAGCGACGTTGAGAGCATCTCCAGTCGCACGCTGGCGAAGCCGCTCGTGCCGGGTGAAGTCCTCCTCTCTACCCTCGGGAGGAGCTTCCGCGCCGCTTACGTCGACGAGGGTGTTCCGCCGAACACGTTCCCCGTCGACAGCTGGGTCCGACTCCTCTTCCGCGAGACGCCCGCCGCGTGGGCGCTGTTGCTCTCGACGGAGCCGCTCCGCTCGCAGGCCGCTCGTCTCGCCGTCGGCTCCGTGCAGCAGTTCGTCCCGCCCGACGCGCTGCGGTCGCTGCGCGTGCCGACGCCACCGCGCGAGGTGCGTGACCGATGGCAGCGCACCGTCGAGCGCCACCACGCGCAGCGTCGGTCGCTCGACCGCCGGTGGTCCGCTCTCTCGAGCGAGTTGTCGGCGGTGTTCGACGCCGTCCACAAGCCGTTCATGGCTTCCCGCTCGCTCGCTCAGGAGGTGCTGCAGTGACGCCGCGATACGCAGAGGAACTCCTGAACGTTCTGAAGCAGAAGGGGCTCAGCCTCGACGAGTTGCACGAGCGCACTCGGCTTTCGGGCAGCGTCTGGAGCCGCGATCAGCTCGAGCTCTTCCTCGTATGCGCGCCGGGCGTGGAGCGCGACGACAACACCGGTACCTTCCGCGCCGACGCTGGTCGCATCGGAGACGATCTCCAGACCGCCATCATCGAGGCCGTGCGCTCGTTCGCGGGGAAACCCGCGTCGGCAGCGCAGGTGCGCGCTCGTCTTCCCAATCACTTTGTCACGACGGATGAGCAAGTGCTGGCCGTCGCCCGACGCACCGTTGGGCTCGAGGTCTTCGGCCCGAAACTCATTCGCATCGCCCAGTAGGCACAGGAGAACACGCATGGCACGCCCGAAGAAGGCCTCGGCCGACAACGCAGCGAAGGAAGCGACGGCGGTTGCCTCGGAGGAGAGCAGCGCCCTCAAACAGCTCGTGCACTCGCTCGGGAGCGCGGGCTTCGACCAGAAGCTTGACCTGAAGGCCAGCGAGGCTGGCATGTCGGCTGCGGTGGTGTGGGGCCGTCACGAGGGCGTGGAGACACCGCGCGTTCTCGCGCTCGTGCTTCCCGCCGGAGCGTGGAACCGCAGCAACGCCGACGAGGTGCAGATGCTGTCGTGGACGTTGCCGTCGCCCGCCACGGCGCAGGACCACTACGCGCAGTTCGCCGTCGTGAAGGACGCGGAGGGCAAGCTCGAGGCGATCTTCGACCTCGCGCCTGGCGCGCCCCACCAGATCGACAAGCTTCCAAGCCTCCGCGAGATCAACGAGTACAAGCGCATCAAGGCCGACCCGACCTACCGCTGGTCGATGCGCATGTACGACCGGCTGATGAAGGGCTTCAACGCGCTGCACGAGCGCATCTACCAGACGCACAAGGACCGGGTGAACGGCAAGAACGACATCATCGAGGAGGTGGCCAAGCTCCTCTTCCTCGAGTCGTTCCGCCTGCATCACGACGGCGCGCTGACGTTCGAACACAACGGAAAGAAGCTGAGCCTCAAGGACGTCTTCACGGCCGCGCACGTGAAAGCGAGCGGGGCGCAAGCGGTCGCCGAGATCCAGTCGGCCTTCGAGCACTTCAAGCTGCACCCCGACTACGTCGTGACCGACGACGCAGGCGAGAAGCACCCCATCTTCGACAAGAACGCCCATCTCCGGCTCGCCCAGCCGGGCAACTACGAGGCGGTCCTGTCGCTCATCCAGGACCTCGGCCCGGTCACCGACAACCGAGGCGAGATCGTGAAGAAGCAGGGCACGCTCGCCGACATCGCTGCCGACGTGCTCGGCCGCGCCTTCGACGTCTTCCTGCGCGCGAACTTCGAGTCGAAGGGTGGCCTCGGCATCTACCTCACGCCTGCGCCGGTGAAGCAGGCGATGCTGGCGCTGGCGTTTCACGACATTAAGGAGAGCACCGAGGACGCGGCGAATCTCGTCGCGCGCGACGGCAAGGGACGCCCCGCTTTCCGTTTCTGTGACCCGGCCTGCGGCAGCGGTGGCTTCCTCTCTGTGGCGCTCAGCCACCTGCGGCGCACTCTCGACGAGATCGGCGGCAAGGCCACCGCGACCGACGAGGCTCGCAAGAAGCTCTTCGCGGAAATGTGCGAGCACAGCTTCGTGGGTGCCGATGCGTCGCCGCAGATGGTGATGCTTGCGCGCGTGAACATGGCGCTCCTCGGCGCGCCGAAGGCGCGCATTTTCTACACTCAGAACTCGCTCATCAGCCCGCAGCTTGAGCCCGGCACCTTCGACCTCATCTGCACCAATCCGCCGTTCGGTACGCCCAAGTTCAACAAGGGACAGGAGGAAGCGAAGAAGGCGCACGAGGAAGCGATGGCGAAGATCCTTGAGACGTTCCGCTCCGACCTCACGCCACGTAACGGCCGCAGTGGCGGCTACGACTACTCGCCGACGGTTGCGGGTCTCGCGATGGGCGGCTCGCCGAACAGCAAGGGCCTGTGGAAGGAGGCGTCGATGAACACCGATCCGGCGGTTCTGTTCATCGACCGCTGCTTGCAGCTCCTCAAGCCTGGCGGGCGGCTGCTCATCGTTCTGCCCGACGGCGTGCTCTGCAACTCGAGCGATCGCTATGTGCGCGAGTACATCATGGGCACGAAGGACGAGGCTTCGGGCGAGTTCCACGGCGGCAAGGCCATCGTGAAGAGCGTCATTAGCCTGCCCGCCGACGCCTTCAAGCTCTCGGGCACAGGTGCCAAAACCAGCGTGCTCTACGTGCAGAAGCGCCACGCGCGAAAGGACGACCCGGAGAAGTTCCAGGACGAGCCGCAGACCGACGTGTTCATGGCCGTCGCCGAGACGCTCGGCTACGTCGTCAAGAACAACGTTGAGGACTACAGCGTGGGCGTTCCCAACGACTTGGCCGCCATCGTCGGCGCGTACGTGCGGGGGGAATGATGGGATCGTTCATTCGTCTACCCGCGTATGCGCTCGGCAGCCGTATCGATGCTGGCTACTACAAGCCCGAATACGTCGCTAACGCCCAGCGGCTCTCCGATTCGCCCATTGATCGTGCGGAACTGAATGCGCTCGTCTTCGACGGCAGACGAACGCTCTACTTCGGCACCAACACGCTGGAGGAGGAGCAGGCTCCGGAAGACTGGGTCCCGTTTCTCACGTCGGACGACCTGGGGGATGACGGTTTCTTCATCGAGACGCGCGCGCGTCGGCGTGTCCCCCCGTCCTTCCTGGACGACTATCCCGCGGGTCGGCTTCGCTCGGGCGAACTGCTCGTGAAGGTCAAAGGTCCCAATCAGACTACCGCGTATATCGAGACCGTACCCGAGTACCCAGTACTGGTAAGCGGCACGATCTGGGGTGGTCTGGTCCGCAAGGACGTCGTCGACCCTCACTACCTCGTAGCGGCTCTGTCGTGCCCGTACGCTGTGATGGCACGGACGCGCCTTCGCACGAACCTGAACGTCGAGTTCCTGAGCGCCGAGGACCTCTTATCGCTTGCGCTGCCGAAGCCGGCACAGGTCGCTCAGCGCTACATCGGCGACAAGGTCCGGCAGGCCGAGCGGCTGCGCGAGCGCGCTCGAAGGCTCGACACGCTCACGTTTGCGACGTTCGACGTCCTTACGCAAAACCTACCGAGCCCGCAGAAGACGTGGAGGGTATCAGGGCGAGAAGTCGAGGCCTATCGACTGAATCCAAACCACTTCGACCCGGTCGTCCGAGCGGCCATTGATGCTGCGCGCGCAGGCACTAAGCTCCATGCGCTCTCCGAACTTGTCCGAGACGGGGACATCGCGGGCGGCGCTACGCCACTTGGAGCTCAGTACGCGCTCGGAGGGATCTTCTTCGCTCGAGTCCAGAACGTGAAGCCACTCCGACTGGATCGCAGCGATGCTGCGTTCATTACGGTCGACCAAGATCGCGAGATCGCTCGAAGTCGCTGTCGCGCGGGCGACGTTGTTCTATCGATCACTGGTTACCCCGGGATTGCAGCCGTTGTTCTTGAGGAGGACTTGCCGCTCAACATCAACCAGCACTCGGTGCGGTTCGCGGTGAGCGGCGAGTTCGGCCCCGGTTTCGTTGCGGCAGCGATCAACAGTCGCTTCGGTCAACTGCAGGTGGGGCGCTTCGCTGTGGGCGGTACGCGCGACGCGCTTGACTACACGTCGGTGCGTTCGCTTCTGGTTCCGGAGTTCACCAGCGACGTCCGACAGCTCGTCAATCGCCAAGTTGAGTCGGCCAGTTTGTGCGTGCGCGCAGCTCAGCGACTTGTGCTCACGGCGAAGATGCTAGTCGAGCAGCTGATCGCGGGGCGTATCACCGAAGCGGACCTCGTTGCTGCGCAGAAGGCGCTCGAAGCCGGTGACCGCACCGCGGACCGAGCCATCTTGCAAGCGCTCCGACAGGGCAATGCTCCCGACGCCGCGCCGCTCATTCCGGACCTCGATGGACTCTACGCGCTCATTGACGAATCGGACGGGGGGAACGACTGATGGCTCTCTCCGCTCTCCAGGGGCGCGCGCTCGCGCGCACGGTCGAGGATGTGCGCAGCCTGCTCGCGCAGGGCGAGGCGCCCTCGTCGGCCCTTCTCGCCCTGGACGGTCTGCGGACGACGGGCTTGTGGCGCGAGCGGGGCGGCGTGCTCGCGGCCAGCCCCGCCATCGTTGCGCTTGGCGACCGGTTGCCCAACCCCTCAGAGTCGGTGCCGGCCGTGTTCTCGCTCCTTCCGGAGGTCCGTGCGGCGTGGCTGCGCGTGGTTCGCGCACGTCTCGCCGAAATGGGAGAGCGCGGTGACGTCGCCGCGTTGACCGAAGCCGTCACCGCCGCTGGCGCGCTCGCGAGCGAACTCGTGAAGGTGGATGCACCGTCGCTGTCTCCCACGGCATTTATCGAACTGGAGCGCGCTGTCCTCCCTGCCGCTGCACACGAGGCGTCAGCATTTCCCGTCGTGCTCCGCACGCTGGCTGCGACCGCCGCGATGACGAGCGATCCGCGCTCGTCGGCGCCCCTACCCGACGTCGCGTTTGACGACCCGTCGACGACATGGCGCCCCGGGCGGCTCCTGCGCCTGCCGGCACCGACCGACTCGACGCCTGCGATCGCTACCTTGAGTGGTGCGCTCGACGGCCGGAGCAGCGATAGCGATGCCATGCGCTGGTCGCTCCATCATCCGTGGGCCTTCTTGCTCGCGCAGATGACGTTCACAAAGGAGGCGTGGGATGCCGAGCGCGTGTCGGGCCGTATCACCTTCGAGCTCGAGCCTGCGCACGTCTCGCTGTTCCAGAGCCCGCCGCGCGTCGAGGTGGTTGTGACGCTCCCGAGCGGCGAAGAGATCCGCTGCGGCTCTCTCGGCGAACTGGTGGAGCGCACGCTCGCGCAGCTCGGTGTCACGGTGCTCGGTCATCGTGTGACGGCGAGCGCGCTCGACGACCGGCTCGCGCTCGTCATCGATGCGTTGCAGCGGCGCGACGTCTGGCGCTTCGAACATGGCTCCGGCGGCCGGCGACCGGCCTACATCATCCATCCCTCGTTCTCTGACGCTTGCTACCGCGCGCTCGGCAGCCGCGCGTTCTATCGCCTCGGTTCGCCCGTGACCGCCGCCATCCGTCGTGCGGCCGAGACCTGGGCACGCGAACGCATCGCCCGCGCCAGCACCTCGACGAGCAGCGGGGTTGCGCCATGACGGCAACGTCCGTGCATCCGCTCCACCTCGAGCGCCCCGCCTTCTGGACCGAGGCTGGGGATCCGGAGGCGTGGTTTCGTGCGCTTGAGGCTATCGCTGGCGCTGCGCAGCACACGCCGCAGACCGGCACGCCGCGAACCGTGGCCGAACGCTGCCTCGTCGGCGTCATCGCGTGGCGGGGTGCCGCCGGTCTATTTGGTGTCTTTCATCGCGAGGGCCGCGCCCTGCTGCCTGGTGTGGGTCTTGTCGCGTGCGATGCCGAGGGACGATGGGCCGTGACTGACGAAGCACACGCCCTTCTCCGGCACTGGAGGGAAGAGCCGTCGCGCGGGCTTGAGCTGCTGGCGGCCTATGTTGTGCGCGAGAGCCCGTGGCTTCGGCTCCTGCTGCTCCGGCTGCAGCACTCCGACTGGGAACTCGCGCATTGGGCCGAAGTTCGTGGCGGGCGCGCGGGCATCAAGGCGGGAAGCTCGCTCTTGCTGCGAAGCCACGTCGAGCCAGACAGCTGGTTTGCGGGACTCGAACAGCAGACGGCGGCGCGCTGGCTCGCGCGCGCGCACTGTGATGCTCTGACCTACGCGCCCGAAATTTTGACGCGCAAGAAGGGCAAGGACGACCTGTCGCTCACACCACTCACGGCGCCGCTGCACCTGCTCGAGTCGGTGGGCTGGCTCAGCCGCACCGGCCAGATAACGCTCCCGAGCGAGCTTCTGGCCGACCTCGCCGGGAAGGCGACGCCGGCGCAGGCGCTCACCGAGATCACCGCCGGCCACGCCGACGTGCGCGGGTTCGTTGCTGCCGAGCCGGTGCTTCGCGAGCTCCTCGCGACCTTCGGCGTGAGCCCGAGTGACGTTGCCTTCGCGCGCTGGATGGACGCGCTCGTCGACCACGCTATGCAGAAAGGGGCGCTGGAACTGCTCGACGCGCAACCGGGCCAGGCGCGCCACGGACGGGGCCTGCACGCCGACCCTTCACGCAAGCTCGTGCGGTGGGTCGTTCATAGCGAGTTCAACCACGTCTTCGAGAATGCCTGGGCCGCGCTGGATACCGGCCGCGAGGAGCTGACACGATGATCGACAAAGTGAAGCACCAGTGGGCCGCAACCGGCGTCTCGAGCTACCCGCTCACCCACCCCATCGTCGGTCAGGGGCGCTTCTTCGAGGCGTTCCGTCACTTCATCCACCTCGTTGACGATGAGGCCGAGAAATTCGCGCACGTCTTCGCCGTCATCGCGCAGTGGGGCGTCGGCAAGTCGCGTCTCGGCTATGAGCTGGTGGCGCAGATCAACGACACTTCGCGCGGTTGGTGGGTTCGCGGCGACGACGGCGCGCTCGCCAAGGCGAACCTGTTTCACGACGACAAGGACCGCGACCAGTATCTCGGGCTCTACATCCGTTACAGCCAAGTCGCCAACGACTACAACAACGTCGACAACTGGTTCGCCTACGGCCTCTACAAGGCTCTGTTGCCGCTCGCCCGGGGGGCGTTCGACGGCTCGATCCAAGGGCAGATCGCGAAGGAGGCGAGCGACCGCCTGACGGTCGCGGGCTTCGACCCGAAGAAGCTCGCGGCGGCGCTTGAGGCGTCGGCCAACCACTCCGACGAGAAGCTCTACGAGGATCCCGAGCTGGCGACGCGGTTGTGCCAGGCCGCCTATGCATACTTGCAATCGCTCGGCATCAAGTACGTGCTGGTTGTTCTCGACGAGCTCGAGACCGCCGCCGAGGCCGCCACGTTCGGGCTCGACTCGACCGACATCAAGCACCTCGACGGTCGAGCCATCAAACTGATGGGCAAGGCCATTAAGGAGGAGGACCCGCGGCGCAAGCTCCCCTGGCTGCGCTACGTCGCGCTCTGCTCGCCGGCCATCGGTGACGAGCTGCGGGAGATCCAGTCGACCGCGCGCCGTTTCGAGCTGTCTGAGCTTCAGTCGAATGCCTTCTCTGACGTCAGCGACTTCGTGCAGACGCTCGGCAAGGACGGGCGCCTGGCCGAGTCGTATCCGCAGGGGCTCGTCGAGGCGGCGTACGCCATGAGCGCCGGCAACTTCGGCTGGTTCAACGTCGTCATGGCGAGCATCGACGAGCGCCTGCGTGACAAGCGCGCGCGTGGAGAAAAGGACGCACCCACGGTCGGCGCGATCTTCGACGAGCTGGTCAGGGTGTCGGGGCGCGTGCAGCAGCACGTTCTCGACCACCACGCGATCGAGATGCTGAGGATCCCGGATCGCGCGCAGCTCGCGACAGCGCGGGACCTGCTCTACGGACAGCTCCCGGTGGCGCTCGACACGTATGCCGCCGAGACGAGGACCGCCGTCCTCGCCGCCCGGAACGAGTATGACGAGCCCATCGCCACGCTGTTTCGCCGCGTCGAGTGGGACGAGCTCGAGGCCGCTGAGGCGCTGCGCTCCTCGAAGTTTACTCGCGACCGCGGCGTGTGGCGGCTGGGCGGCGTCGATCAGCCGCTCGATCTTCGCCAGCTCCTGTCGAACCTCGGGACCTACGCCATCCACGAGACGAAGGGCCAGCGCCGCTCCGACGGCAAGCACACGCTGGTCGTGCCGCTGCGCCAGACGGACTTCGTTCACCTCGTGTCCTTGCTCTATCCGCACGCCGCAGCCGAGGACGCGGCACGCGCGCTGTGGCGTCGCTTCCTCGGGGCTGATGACCTCGGGCCCGACACTGCCACGCACGTCGGACCGAGCGTGGAGATGATCGCTCGGCTGGACCTGCGACACCGAAAGCAGGGGCAGACGTCGCTCATCTTCCGTGATCCGGATCAGAATACGTCCCACGAGAAGGCCCTCTCGGCGCTCCGCACGCAGACCGAGCGGGAGCGCGCGCAGCAGGTTCTCGTCGGCGCGATGCGCGTCATCGACCAGCACTGGGCCTACGACGCAGCCCCGGCGGGCATCCGGGATGACTCGCTGACCGTCATCGCCACGTCGCCGCGCAGTCGAGGCGCATCGGGGGGCGGCCTCGTCACCTTCGATGGCTTGAAGCTGCACCCGAAGGGCCGCGTGCTCTTCGCCTGGGTGAAGAACGTCGATGAGCTGGAGCGCCTCTGCAAGGCGGCGAGCGCGCAGTTCGGCGAGGAGGGCCGCACGCCCGTCGTCGCCTTCACGGCGTCTCGTGCGCTCGTGGACGTGATGGCGAATCCGTCCGGCGACACGTTGAAGGGGGCGAAGAGTTACCTGCTCCTCTACCAGCTCACGTCGACCGAGGAGCACATCCTGCACCAGGTCGGTGTGTCGACGCAGGCCAGCATCGGCTTCCGCCTTGATGGACACGGCTTCACGACGGCCTTCAGCAACCGGCTCCAGAGCCTGGTCCGTCCGTTCTCTGACGAAGTGGGGCGCTTGCGTCAGCAGCTCAACGAACTCGGTCGCATCGCGTGGCCGCTCCGGTCATCGGGTAGGCTCAAGGAGTCCGAGCAGGAGTTGCTGATTCGCGCCTGGCGCATCCTCGCCATCGACACACCCGCGCCGGCCTCACTCGCCAGCCTTGACGACAAGTCGGGCGTCGACGTCGAGGCGCTGAAGGCGCTCCTCGCCAAGCTCGGAGTGACGCCGAAGGCGCGCGCGGCAGGCTACGTCGACAACGAACGCGCCGGTCTCTTCTCGCGCCTCGACGACGCGGCCGAGCCGCAGTTCCCTCCGTTTCTCGTCGAGACCATCCGGCGCCTGTTGAACGGCGACTGGACGTTCGCGCTCGCCGAGCGCGAGTGGTTCTGGGGCTACACGTGGGAAGGGGTGAAGCCCAAGGACACCTACTTCGAGTGGATGATGCTCATCCGCGAACTCGGCTTCGCGAAACAGCAGCCTAGTGCGAAGACCGCCGACGCCTCCACGGCGATGACACGCGCCGAGCTTCGGGGCGCCGCCCAGGAGGCGGATAACTGGCTGACGAAGGAGTATCCGAAGCTGGTCGGCGATATGGAAGCCGTCTTCGGTGCGGGGCGTGTGAAGGACCTGTTTGCGCCGGAAGTTGGAGGATCACCTGGCGCCAAGACGCTCACGGCGCGTGGCAAGCTCACCGCGAGCAATATCGACCTCGATGCGCTTGACAAGTCCGAGTCTCAGGCGGCGACGGCCGAGGGCTTCCGTGTGGCTGCTCAGCGGCGGCGCCGCATCCTGAGCAACATCGACTGGGTCTACCGCCGTGAGGGCTACCTCGCGATTCAGCAGGACGCGAACGTCAAGACGCTCGACTTCGAGTCCGACGACGTCCCGCTTTGGCAGCGCATCCGCCGGGCGTCTCTCTTCGTCGCCTTCGTGCGTCGTGCGGAGGAGCGCGTGCGTGCGCGAACGGTCTCGCTGGCGGACGAGATGCGCCTCGAGGTGGTATCGCTTCAGGGCTTTCCGATCGCGCTCTTCACGCTGTCCCTCGAAAAGATCGCTCACATCCTCGACGGCGCTCTCGCACCGGCTGCTAATCCGGGAGCGACCGTGCTCCTTCAGGCCAACGAGCCAGGCACGCTGCGGCAGAACCTGCGTGACCTGAAGGTCGCCGACGCAACGGTTCAGCTCGAGAACCTCGCTCGTGAGGTGGGCATCGACCTCGCAACGTGGGCTGAGCTGGCGCTTGCTCAGTGTGAGGGGCAGATCGTCACTGCGTTCCGCGACCTCAAGTCGGTGTACGAGAAGCTGCGGTCCGATCTCCTGAGTGCCGCCGGGCGCATCTCTACGCTCCAGATGGTGTTGAAGCAGGCGCCCGCCGACTTTCACTATCCGTCTGCTGCGCTCGCTCTCGACAAGCTCCAGGGAAGGCCCGCGCTCATCGAAGGCGCGCTGGAGAACGCCCGCGCCGATGATGTGGACCGCCTGCGCTCCGAGTTCGACGGACCGGCGCGACGGGGAAACTTCCAACCCATCATGTCTCGCGCTCGCGATCTGCTGGAGGAGCCTCGCAGTTCCCTCACCCAACTGCTTGGCCATGTTCTCTCCATTGAGAACGCGGTGGCCGAGTATCGAAAGCGGCTCATCGAGAGTCCGCAGTTGCTTCAGTCCCAGCGCGGTCTCGAGGCACTGGCGCGCGCTACGGGTACGACCGCGCCGAAGCCGCTCGCTCTCAAGGACGTCGAAGACGCTGGTGCGCTCACTGAGGCGCAGAAGGTCGTCAAGGCCCGCGTTCAAGAGAACAGCCTCTCGGGCGGCAAGGTCCTCGGCGACGCGGGCGTGAGCTTCGAGCGCTGGTGCGCCATCGTGGCGGCGCTCGAGGCCGGACGTGATCCTGCGTTGGAGCCGCAGGAGGCGGACGCGCTCGTGAAGAGAGGTTTCGTGCAGCGGACCTACCGGCTCGGAGTGCGCTCGTGACCGTTCCCGTATTTCTCCAGGGGGTTCTCGCCACGCATCGCCGCGGCAAGATCTTGCAGGAGGCTCTGTCGGCTACGCCGGCGACGGAACTCCCTGACGGACGTGCCGTCGTCCTCGCATTCTCGGATGACTTTCAGGGCGCCGAGGAGGGAGAGCAAGCGCGGTTGCTTGAGTGGACGCGCACTCCGGGGCACCTATTCCTTCTCGTGCCTCCCTTTGCGTCTGCGGCCTGCGAACGCCCCGTATCGTGGCGCGCTGAGCGTATGGCGTCCGCCCCCCGTGGTGGGGAAGGGCTCGCCAAGGTGCTCGCGCCCGAAGTCGCGTATCGGCTGACGGGCAAGCTGCAGACGCCCACGGTGCCCGGCGCAACGTGGAGCGACCTCAGCGTCTGCGTGGGGTCGTACCGCCTTCATCCGGCGGCGGGGCTCTTTGCGGTGACCTGCCTGCCGCTCTGGTCGCTCGCAGTGCTCGACGCTCCCGGAGACCTCGAGAGCTGGCTCGCTAGCCTCGTCGCACTCGCTGGAGAAAGCCGGCCCGCCCCGGCGCGTGTGGAGGCCGCGCTGCAGCCGGATCACTACGGGTTTCTCGTCTTCCTCCTCAGCCAGACGTTCGAGGGCGAAGAGCAGGCCATCGTCGGCCTTCGCTCGTCACCCATCTTTCGCTTCTCTGCCGAGAGGGGGCGTTCGCTCTTGAAGGAGTTGCGCGAACGAGGCTTGGTTGTCGGCGCCGCGCCGACGACAGAGGCGTACGAACTCGTTATGCAGAGCCCATACGCGCCCTATGTGAGCGCGGTCCGCGAGGTGTCCAGCCGATGAAGACCACCAACAACCGTACGCTCGCGCAGACGCTCGCGGTTCAATCGCAGGTTCACCTGCCCGGAACCGTTGGGCGGCTGCTCAAGCAGATTCGCGACCTTGAGCGAGTCGCGCCGCTCTTCGTGAAGGCGGGCCTCGTGCGCTCCATCGAGCGGCCGAACCCCATCAACACGAGAGCGTCCGGTATCGCGACGCACGCATCGACGACGAAGACGATCGGCGGCTTCCTGTATGGCGCGGCTGCGGCCCGATGCGACCTCCTCGTCGAGCACAACGCCATCTCGACTGCGGGTCAGGACAGCGCGTGCGAGATCGACGACATCAACTACGAGAACCAGTCGAAGCGCCTTGCTCTCGCGGCGATGCGTCAGGCCTACGAGCTTGCCGACCGGGCCGTCACCGAAGAGCGCGCGCGGCTCATCTTCCTCGACACGCCCCTAGTGATGGACCGAGGCATGGTCCCGCCCTCGAGTCGAGCGGGCGACAAGGGGTACCAGTCGGCATATGCAGCAACGCTGAACGCCATCGAGTCGTTCTGGGCTCGTCACCGCGAGCGCCTTTTCCCGTGGCGGGCGGGCGGGCCGGTCATCGTTGGCCTCGCCTCGCAGCGCTTCGGCGCCATCGTGCAGTCGGCGCATCAAGACCTTCGCCTCCAGGAGGGACGGAGCCAGCTTCTTCCGACCGAGGAAGTCGACCGCGAAAAGCTCGCGGCGCTCGATGGAATCCGCGACGCGATCCTCGGGGTGGGCGAGCGGCGCTTCGTTCACGGCATCCTCGGCAGCTTCACGAGGACGGCTGCGTTCCGTATGAACGTGCACGCCCCGCGCATGGAGCCCGGCTCCGTGGTCGATCTGGGCGTCATCGGGCTTCACTTCAGGGCCGGACAGACGACGGAGCCGCGCTTGATGCAGCTCATCGGCGATGCGCCGGCGTGGACCACGACGGCGATCAACGACGTCGTCGGGCTGACGATGGCGCTCACGGCGGTGGGTGGTGCGGCGTCGGCGCCGCTACCGGTCCAGTTGGCCGAGCGAGAACTGAACGCCCTTGGACCCTTCCTCGAACACTACAGCCGAAGCGTCGCCGGTGAGCTCAAGCGGCGCGAGCTTGAGAACATCTGGCTCTCGGACTGGGACCTCGCGACGTAAGGAGACCGAATCAATGGCCACCCACATCCTTGGCAGACTCGTTGGAAACACCGGCGACCCGACGAACCTCTCGATGGTGCTGAACTCGTCGTTCGCAGGTAGGCGCGGCGAGTTCGTGCGCGTGCGGCATCGCGAGCAAGAGGGCGCCGCGCAGACCGACGTGCTCGCGAGAATCGTGAGCATCAGTCGCAGCAACGTCCTCTACAACTCGGGGCTCGGGCAGGCCGTAACGGAGCTGGAGCTTCTTCCCGGAGCCCATGTGACGGGGGAGCAGGTCCTCGGAAAGCTTGAGGCGGTAGGGTTCCGAGACCCTGACACCGGGCAGATCAAGATGCCTCGCCGAGCGCTCGACCCCGGAGCGCCCGTGGAGCCCGTCGACTTCCAGTTTCTGAGCGCGTTCTACGAGTTCCAGGAGCACTCAAGCCTGCACATCGGCAACCTCGTTGGCTACGAGCGCGGCACGACCGCGGTGCCCGTGTACCTGGAGGTGAACCGGCTTGTGACGGAGCACTTGGCCGTGCTCGCGATGACGGGCTCCGGCAAGTCGTACACCGTTGGCCGAATCATCGAGCGCCTCGTCGCCATCAACAACGGCACCGTCGTCGTCTTCGACCCTCACGGCGAATACGGGCGCGCGTTGCAGGGCGGGCAGATGCGATTCAACGAGCGCCCCGATGAACTGGACGACCAGCGAGACCGGGCGGCTCTACCGGCGATCCGCGAGGCATTCTCTCGCCTGCGTGAAGCTGGCGCCGGTATCTCGATCTACAGCCCACAGAACGCGTCCTTCCGGCAGAAGTACGCCGGCACGAACCAAGAGCTCGCTCTCCAGTTCGACCGCTTCGAAATGGACGACCTCAGCGAGATTCTGCCGGGGCTCACGGAGCCGCAGCAGCGCGTGCTGGATGTAGCGATTCGCTACTGGATCGCGCACGAGAGAACGACGCCGCGAGACATCAATCGGCTGCGACACTACCTCGGCGACGGCATCGACGACGTCCGGCAGTGGGACGAACTCAGTCAGGCCGAGGCGACGGCGCTGAACGGTCGAAGCGCTGCGGTCGCGTCGATGAAGCTCTCTCGCGTGCTTCAGGAGGCGCAGAGCTTCTATCACTCGGGACTGCCTGGAGCGACGGACATCTACGAGATGATCGGGAGGCCGACGGACCGTCGAGGTCGCCTAGTCATCGTCGACCTGCAGGGGCTCAGCGACACCGCGAAGCAGGTCATCACCGCGTTGATCTCTAGCGAAGTGCTTCGCGCTGCCTCAAGCAAGACCGACCGGATTCGCCCGTGCTTCCTCGTCTACGAGGAGGCGCACAGCTTTGCTCCGGCTGGTGAGCCCGCGGTGAGCCACCGCATCATCAAGAAGATCGCCGGTGAGGGACGCAAGTTTGGCGTTGGCTTCGCTGTCGTGAGCCAGCGGCCTTCGAAGCTCGACCCGGACGTAACGTCGCAGTGCAACACGCTGATCGCCATGCGGCTCCGGAACCCGGACGACCAACGCTTTATCGCGAAGACCTCCGACATGGTGAGCGCGGCGGACCTTGAGCAGCTTCCCGGACTCTCGACGGGCGAAGCCCTCATCTGTGGGCGCTCCATTCCTGCTCCGCTCCTGGTTCGCGTCGGAACGAAGGCGCTGATTCACGGCGGCGAGTCGCCGGAAGTGCTCAACGTCTGGGGGAGGTTCGGTGGCTGACGTGAACGACGCCCCCAGCCGGCTCACCATCGAGGCCGCCTCGTCCCATCTGCCGATGTGGACGGAGTGGGGCGTTCGCGATGTTGGGCATCTGGTCCACAGCCTCGGCTGCACGTTCCTCACCGCCACGGGGCGCGACCTCGGCTTCGCGGCGGTCTCCGAGGTACCTGCGCCGCGTGAAGGGCCGCTCGTCCATGTCGAGCAGGACGTGCGCTCGGACTCCGTGTGGTTCGACCGCACCACGCGCCGCGTCGCGCTGGTGGCCGAGTTCGAGCGGTACGCGGGGAAGCAGAAGGGCTTGAGCCCGAAGGTTGAGACGCTGTTGCTCGCGCAGCAGCGGTGGGGCTGTGAGAACGCGACCCTGCTGCTGGCCTATTGGAGCGTCGGGCTGGTGACTCTGCCCGACCACGACAATCTTCGCAGCATTGTGCGGGGTGGCTTCAGCGCGATGGGTGGAGTGCGCGTCCCTGGCAACCCGAAGGCGAGGCTCGTCTTCTACCAATTCGTTGTTCGCGCCGGACAGGACGGCCTGCTTCGGCTCGAGAACATCCTTCGACGAGGCGAATCATGACGACCAAATTCTTCGTCCCACGTGCCGACCGACGCCTTGGTGAGCGCTACGAACTCGTCGAGTGCCTGGGCGACGGCTCTTATGGCTGGGTGTGGCGTGCCCAGCGTCTTTCGGACGGGGCCATCGTCGCGGTGAAGATTCCCAAGGCGCAGGGCAAGCGGAACGAGGAGCTTGCCGAGGGCTCTCCGCTCGTCGGCCAGGCTTCGCACCCGTGTGTCGTGGACGTGTACTGGATGGGGCGCGTCCCACCGGAGCGCGAGTGGTACGCGATCGAGATGGAGTACTTCCCCTCGATCACTCTGGCTCAGCTGCTGGACAAGGGCGAAGAGGGTTTCGTTGCTAGCTACGACAAGTTGCTAGGGGTCTTCGAGCAGGTTCTCGAGGGCTGCGCCCACCTGCATCGCGTGGGCATGTCCCACGGAGACATCAAGCCACAGAACATCCTCGTCTCGGCAGAGCGCGTGAAACTGACGGACTTCGGCTCGAGCGTACTTCCCGAAGACATGTACGCCCGTACGCGCGAGAACGGCGGCACGATCCTCTACTCCGCGCCGGAGATCGTCGGCGCGACTCTCTCGACGAGAGACAATTCGTCCCGGTTCCTCAGCGACATCTACAGCCTCGGCGTGTTGCTGTACCACCTCGTCACCGCGCGGCTTCCGCACGACACGTTGAGCCAAGTGGCCCGTCACGTGCCGTTTCCGCGAGCCCGCGAGGTCAACTCGTCGGTGTCACAGCCGCTCGATGATTACGTCGACCGTTGTCTGAAGTTGGTGCCGGAAGAGCGTTGGCCGAGCGTCGACGCGATGCTCGATGCTTTCCGCACGGTGCGACGCGCGCAGCTCCAGTTCACGCCCACCCGCACTCTCGCTGTCGCGCGCGCTCTGCATGAGGACTGGTCGACGCAAGCGGTTCGCCTCGTCGAGCGCGGCGAATACCGTGACGCGGAGTTGGTTGCGCGCGCTGAGTTCGAGTCCACGAGAGATGCGCAGGCCTTTCTCCTCATGGTCCAGGCGTCGTACCGCGAGGGGCGTTACTTCGACTGCATCCGCGATCTTGAGGCCCGACCGGACGTGGTTGACGCCCAGTCGCCCACGGGTGCCGAGCTCCGGCGTCTCGCGCTTTCGGCGTACCTCGAGGTGCGCCAGGTGGACCGCGCCAGGACGTTCGTGGCGAGGTGCTTGGCCGAGACTCCCGATGCGCCCGACCTTCTGCTCAAGCACGCGTCGATCCTCGCGCTCGATGCGAGGTACGAGGACGCCGCGGAGCAGCTGATGGCACTGCACCGGAGGCTACCCGGCAAGCCAGCGATCCTCCGTCGGCTCGTCGCCGTGTTTGAGCAGACGCGCGACACGGGCAAGGCGGCGGCCTTCCTCCGGGCGTACCAGAAGGCGGTTCCTGATGATCCGTGGGCGGCCTCGAAGGCCGAGTACTTCCGCGCGCTCGGGCTCGCGTGAGAGCGCCGAAGGTCGCGGAAACGTGGGGCGAAACGCAACGACCCTGGAGGTAGCTCTCAGAGGCCGGTGTAAAAAGTGTAAGGTCGCGCGAATGGCTCGGGAATGGAGACTCGAAGCATTGCCCTGCTGGTGTTTGTGCTCTTGGGGGAGGGGACTTCACTGCATGACCCAGCACGGCCCCCAAAAGAAAGCGGGCGTCGTGGACGACGCCTGCCTCTTGGCGCAAGGGGCGCTCATGTCACCCCAGGGACCTGTGCTCGCAGGGCGGTAGCCGCCGCCTTATGTCGCGAGCCGGATGCGAGCCACATCTGCGATAGTCGCCAGTGCTTGGCGTTTCAGGCTGGCTGCCTTGCCCATCCAAATGGACTCGAGGCGCAAGGTGTCCACGTTCTTGCCCTTGGGAACTCGAGTGTGCCGGTGGTGATCGGCGTACTCGCTGAACGCCTGGAGCGCGCCCCACGCGGTGCCGCGGATGGAGCCTTCGAGGCCCCGGCCGGCGTGGAACAGCTCGATGACCTTGTTACGCCCCTTCATCAGGCGAGGGTGTTCTACCTCGTCCTGGGGCAGCGGCATCACCACGTCGATGACGTTGCGCAGCTGGTGCTCGCTGAATCGGGTCATGGCCAGGTGGTCACCCAGGGCGGCGAAGCGCTCGTAGCCCTGCACCATGCGCCGGAAGGCCCGAGCAGCCTCGTTGAGTCGCACCTTTGCACTCGTGGTGTGAAGAATATGCCACTCGGCTCCGTCCCGCTCCCCGAGTGCGACACCGATGGTGTTCTGGCACACCACGCGGGTAGCCACGTTCTTGAGCGTGATGGCCGTGGTGCCGTCGTGCCCCGTGTAGCCGAGCACGTAGCGCTTGATGATGCTCTTGTCGCCCCGGACGCGCATGGGCTCGGGGAGCTCGCCCAATAGCCACCCGCGCTCCCCGTGGCGGCCCAGAGTCCCAGCGGTGTGGAAGATGCAGCGCACGCCACCCGCCGCCTCCACGAGCGTGCGGGCCACGTCCTCGAACTGAATCACCTCGTAGCCCCGGTTGACGGTGGCCAGGTACTCGCCGGTGTCGGTCCGGAAGAGGGCCTTCCTATCCGGAATGGGCTCATCCCTGCCCGGCGCGAAGAGGGGGCGCTCCTCCGCCATGTAGAAGCCGGCGGCCTCCACGATGGATTTGTAGTCGGTGTTGGCCGGCAGCTGCGTGCCCAGGCCGTGCCAGGGCTCCTGGCCCACGTAGGCCATTTGGTTGATGTCATGCGGCATGGTGCTCCTCCTTGTCGATGAGTGAGGGCGCGCCTCGAACGCTCGGGACGCGGGCTGGATGGGCCCGGGTCCCGCTCGTTCGCGGTGCGCTCGTCTGAATGGGTTGGAGGACTGCGGCGATCGGTTGGCCGACGCCAGCAGGGGGAGTCCCTGCCACCGGCTTATACCGAGTCGTGGACTTCCGATTCGGCGGATGCGGAACCGCGGCTCTACGCATCGTTCATGCCGGAGGCTGAGTTCTCTTTACCGCGTAAAGAGGCGCGTTGGCGCGACCGTGAATGGCGAGCAGATCCTCCACCACTCCAGCCAGCCAAGCAGGTGAGGCCCATGGCCGGACACGTCTCCTAGGGGTAGAGCGGCCTTGTTCTGGTAGCCTCCTCCCGAGGTTAAGCTCGTGACCGAACTTCCACCGTCACTAACCCGTGCCCACGTTGGAGGGGCTTCATGAAGCCCACGCTGGAGGACCTGGTGCGGCCGGACACGGTGGTGGGCGGCTACCGCATCGACAAGAAGCTGGGAGCCGGCGGCTTCGGCAAGGTGTTTCTCGCGTGGCGCGACGGCAGCCCGTGCGCCCTCAAGTTCATCCACTTGGAGAGCGTCGGGGAGTGGGGCTGGCGCGAGCTGTTCATCATGCTCCGCCACGAGTTTCCGAACGTGGTGAAGTTGCTGAGCCACTTCAAGTGGCCGGACGAGAGACCCGAGTACCTGGTGCTCGTCATGGAGTACGTGCCAGGAGTGACGCTCTACCAGTGGGCGCGGGACAACAACCCGTGTGCTCGTGAGCTGGTGGAGAAGCTGCTTCCTCTTGCTCGAGCGTTGAAGGAGGTCCATGCGAAGGAGGTGCTGCACCGCGACTTGAAAGGGGACAATGTCTTGGTGCGTGACGGGAACGGAGAGCCGGTGCTGGTGGACTTCGGGGCTGGTGCTATGCCCGGCGCTCCTCGCGTCACCGGAGCTCTGGCTCCGGCCAATCTCCGCTACCGCAGCCCCGAGTCCGTGGCCTTCTTCCTGCGCGAGGACCGAAAGCGGGGGGAGAGCTACGACTACTCGGTGAGGGACGAGCTGTACGCGCTGGGCATCATCCTCTACGTGCTCGCCACCGACGTGTACCCCTTCGATGGCCCGGATGACGAGTTGCTCGGAGAAATTCTCGAGGGCAACCCCAAGCCCCCGCATGTGCGCAGCTCGCGCGTACCCCGGGCTTTGAGTGAGCTGTGCCTGCGCCTGCTGGCCAAGGAGCCGCATACTCGCGTGCAGAACGCCGAGGCCCTGTGTGATGCGCTGGAGAAGCTGCTGGAAGAGGCGAAGGCGGACCCCTGCTGGGCTGTGCCCCTGTGCTACGGCTGGACGGTGGACGGACGTACCACCGAGGATGCGCCGGAACTGCTGGTGGGCCATGACCCAGAGGCGTGGCTGCGCCGATGGATCCGGCAGAAGCCCAAGCGGGGCAGGCCGCCAGCTCCTCCTGCTCCTCCCGTCGTAGCCCCCGCCCCACCCGAGCTGCCCGCCGCCTCAACCGTCCCCACGCTTCGCACCCGAGTGAGGCGGACCGCGCTGCTCCTCGTGGCAGTGGCCATGGTGGGACTCGTGGTGGGAGCAGAATTCTTTCTCGACCAGCTTCGGCCAACGCCTCCCGCCCCAACTCCGCCGCCATCTCCAGGCCAGCCGGTGTTGACGTCTCCCTTACCTACAGAATTCTTCCTCGGCGACCCGACGCCCTGGGACACGCACGTCCATGAAGTAGCGCCACCCTGGAAGCCGCCCGAAGCTGACACAGGCGCAGCGCCCTCGAAGGCGGACACCTCTGCGCCCGTCACCACCGTGACGCTCAGCTCGGGAACAACTCGCATGAAGAAGAAGGCCCCCGGCTCACAGGCGGAGAAGAAGGGCAACGGCTCCCCCGGGGCCAACGTGCTGCTCGCCGTGGCCGCTGCCGCCAACCTGGGCTGTCCCGGTGCCCAGATTCGTAAGGAACCCGCGCCCCAGGCGTGCCCGGCCGGTGCCGTCGAGACCATGACCAAACAGCTCGGCCTCGAAATCGGAGAGACACACGGCGCCCACCTTCCTGGTGGGAATACGTACACCAATGAGCCCTTCCCCGTGAAGGAAGGCCCCATCTCACTGGAGCTGGCTGGCGCTTGGGAAGTGGGACTCGACACCAGAGGCCGGGGTGGGCGGGTCGTGCTACCCCACGGCACCCGGCTGTCCGGGCAGCTCTGCATCGGGGAGAAGCTCGTCTATGGTCGCATCACCCAGGCCGTCACGCCCGCTGGCGACACGTTCACGGTCTGCATGGAGCTGTGGGACCAGGAAGACCATCGCGGTGTCGACATTGAGTCTGATGGGGGAGCCACCAAGGTTCGCCCCCGTGTGGAGGTGAAGACGGTGGAGCGGTTCGAGTAACGCCATCCGGGGGCTTGGCGGGCTGGACGGTGAGGACGGCTCGCGCACGACCGGGGAGGATGGTGTGCTAGAGCCCACGTCCCCGGTCTCTTCGTGGAGGTTCCCGCTCCGTGTTCGCCTTGCCCTCGTCCGCCCTGCTTGGGCTGGCCCTGCTCGCTGCACCCGTCGAAGCCACCGAGCGGCTGCCGCTCCCCGCTTGCGAGGCGGGCACGCGCTACATCGAGCTGACGGCGGACGCTCCCAGCAAGACGCCGGAGGTGTGCATCCGGCCGGATCTCTCCATCAATCTGTTCTTCGACGCCAGGTTGGCACGGGTGGAGGTGGAGGGGCGGGAGCGGTTCCGTCGGGTGAAGGTGGTGGACGACACCCTGACGCTCGTGGCCTCGGATGCGTTGCACGACGGCGAGCGCGTGCCGGTGACGGTCTACTTCCAGGATGACGCGGTCCCGTCGAGTGCCACCTTCGTGCTGGTGGTTCACCCCTCTCAGGCGGAGCGGCAGGTAGAGGTGTCACGCCGCGAGAGATCTGTCGCCTCCCTAAGGGCGGGCGAGCAGCAGGCGCGAGCCGAAGCCCAGCAGTGCCGGGAGGAGAAGGCGCGTCTCCAGGCCGAGTGTAGCGGCCAGGGCGGGCTCACGGGCCTCATCGCCAACGACTGGATGGGCAAAAAGGGAGTCGTCGCCCGCGTGCTGGAGGAAGTCACCTCGCGTCCGGGAGACCCCCTCAAGGTGGAGAAGGTCATCAGCTACCGGGTCGTTGGACCCAAAGGGCGGGGACGGGTGGCCTTGAAGGTGATGCTGATCAATTTGGGAACGGTGGCCTGGACGCCCACGGGAGCGGCCTTGGTGGGCGCCCAGCGCGAGGAGCTGGCGAGGCTGACGGTGTGGCCCCTGGAGCCCATCCCCCCGGGGGCGTCTCGCCGCATCGTGGTGGAGCTGGACGCAACGGAGAGCGAGGCCCGAGGCACCTATACGCTTAAGCTGTGGGCGGGAGAGGCCGGGGGCGTGAACCTCGACGGCGTGACGTTCCCCTAAAAGCTCCCCCGCTCTGAGAGGTTGAGTCTGGGCGCAGACCTGCTTGGTTGGCCGGTGCTTTCCACTCGACGGCCTCCCGTGTTACCTAAAAAGGACTCGGATTTGGTTCCGATTACCTGAAAGGTTCAGGAGGCGTCCCTCGTGAAAGATCCATCGACCAACGACAGCTTCCCCATCCACCCCACGGGTCCTGACGGTCTTCTCTTCGAGGGCCCCGTGTACCGCTATACCCTCGTCTCCCCTCTGGTGGACGAGCATGACCCGATGGTCATCGCCCGGCGGGCTTCACTGCGGGACGAAGGTGTTCCGTGCCTCGTCACCCTCAAACGGGTGGAGATGCCTCCCAAGGGCGAGCGCCGCCAGCGAGCGGTGGAGGAGGTGCAGCTCGCTACCCGGCTGCATCACCCGGGCATTGCTGAGGTGTACGGGCTCGAGGAGTACCAGGGCGAGCCCTACGTGGTGATGGAGCACACCCTCGGCATCTTCCTGGCGACGGCCATGGAGACGGCGCTGCTGCTCGGCAAGACGCTCGCGCCGGCCCATGCCGTCTACATCGTCGCCCAAGTGGCTGACGCGCTCCACTACGCCTCGAACAGTCAGGGCGAGGATGGCCGCCCGCTGCATGTCGTCCACCGGGCGGTGAGTCCCACGAGCATCCGGCTGGAGTTCAGCGGCAGGGTGAAGCTCACCGACTTCAGCTTGGCGTACTCGCGGATGGTCGGACGGGTGGACACGTCCTCCAAGGTGCTGCGTGCGGACCTGGCCTACGCCGCCCCCGAGGTGATGCGCCGCCAGAAGCCCGATGGGCGGGCGGATCTCTACTCGCTAGGCATGGTTCTTCTGGAGATGCTGTCGGGCCAGTACCCACTGGACTCACCGGACGAGAGGCTGCCGTTCCGCGAGTCCCCAGACGCAATCCGGTACAACGCCCGCGTGCGCGCCGAGCGTCCCTCCTGGACGAGCGTGGGGGAGCTGGCCGACCGTATCCTGAGCTTCGGCCCGGAGGACGTGGAGCGCGTGGCCCAGAAGGTGCCCGAGCAGCTCAAGGGCATCCTTCACAAGGCCCTGCGCGTCCACCCGGACGACCGCTACCAGAGCGGAGGTGAGATGCGCGACGAGCTGTGCGCGTGGCTCAATGACCAGGGCATGCCGTTCGGCCTCTCCGAGGCGGCAGCGGAGCTGGGAGCCCTCATCCGCGATAAGCCCACGCCCCAGGAGACGCGCGCCTTTCCAATCGAGAAGGGCGTGCTGCCCACCCCCGAGGAGGAAGCCACGGAGGAAGAGACGAAGGACTGGAGCGAGTGACCATGAAGAACACCCACCTGACGAAGAAGAAGCTGACCGTTCACCTGGGAGAGGTCCTGCGAGAGGCCCGGCTCAAGGCCGAGCTGACCCAGGCGGATGTGGCCGACCGGGTAGGGGTAGCCACCGAGGTGTACGGTCGGATAGAGCGGGGCAATCTGACACCGAGCGTTCCGAACTTGCGCAAGCTCTGCATGGTGCTGCGGGTGGATGCCAGTACCGCCCTGGGGCTCGAGGCGGGTGAGGCGGCGGCCTGGTTGATGGAGTCCGAGCCCCCTTCGGAGGAGTCGCCGCGACTGCGGCGCCTGCTCCGCATCCTGCGCCAGCTGGACGACAAGAAACTCACCACCATCGGTTATGTGGCGCGTAGCCTCGTGCCGCCCGAGGCCCGCTAGCTCACGTCCGAGGGGTGGGTGTCGGCCGTCTCCAGCAGCTTGCGCAAGAGTGCCAACTTCTCCGGGGGCCAGCGGTGCAAGATGTGGATGATGCGGCTGAGCTCCGGGTGCTCGCCGGCTGCGGGCGGAGGCGTTGGTGCCGTCTCCTCGCGGGCCTGGGCACCCAGAGACAGCAGCACGTCCGAGGAAATGCCCAGGGTCTCGCAGATACGCCGAAGTGTCGGCACGCTCGGTACCATCGCGCCGCGTTCGATCCTGCCGTAAACGCCGGGCTTCAGGCGCACCTTCTTGGCCACCTCCGCCTGCGTGAGACCCAGCCGCAGCCGAGCAGCTCGAGCTGCGTCCCCCAGGGAGCGTTGCAGCTTCTCGTCCATGGTGTCCGTCTACCGCAAAGGGCAGGAGCGTGCGATGAGCAACTCCCAGCAGTGGTGAGTCCCGGCACGCAGCCGTGAGCGGTAGGGGAGCCGTCGGCGACCATCCCGCTCGGCTCATCTCATGGCGCGGAGCCCTATCCTTCACGTCGTCAATACCTTCACCCACCTGATGAATTGTCGTGCCTGTCGGACCCTCTTGTAATCCTGGGGCCAGTCACCTTAATCGGAGGTGCGGCATGTTCACCCGTCTTGTTGGTTCGCGCCCGGCAGGCACGCGGCAGCGCCCCTGGTTGGGTACTTGGGCCCTCATCGTCCTCTTCCTCCACGCAGCGTGCGCCACGAGTGTTCCTCGGGGCGACCTGCTGATGAGTTCGTCCTACCGGCCACCGACACCCCGTTTCCATGAGGATGCCCGGCCTTCCACGGCTGAAACGGAAGCTGAGGAGGTGGAGGAGGGCGAGGCGGCGGACGAGCTGGTTCACGTCTCCCTGCCCACCCGATTCGGGGCAGTGCAGGTGAGCGACTTCGAGCTCAACGAAGCCCTCGCCACCCTGGTGCTGAACATGCCGCTGCGGGTGGCCGGCTCCGGTTTCCCGCTCTACCTCCACCGCAAGCTGGCGCTGGCCTCCTTCCCGCTCACGGGCGAGGAGTGGCTCACGCCCTTGGCGCGGTCCTACGGGAGCTTCTGCGAGCGGAATGGCACGCCGGGCGACTGCCTCGAGTTGTTCAAGGACGGGCCGGGCCTGAGCGGCGAAGACAAGCGCGACCTCGCCCTGGCGCTCTCCGTGAATGCGGCACTGGAGGCCCGGGACGCGGAGCTGCGCGGCATGTTCTCCACGACGCAGCTGTGGACGACGCTGAGCCTCACCATCATTGGATATCTCGCCTTGGTTTCGGCACCCGAGCCCGTTTCTAAAGGTGTCGCTGCTGCACTGGCCCTGCTCATGTGGGGCTACCTGGGCTGGGAGCTCTTCGACCTGGTACGGGCCTGGTTCAAGCTCTGGGAGGAGGCGGCGGAGGCCAGCACGTTCGCGGAACTTCGCGAGGCGGGAGACCGCTTCGGCAAGGTCATCGGGCCCAACAGCGTGCGGATTCTCCTCCTGCTGGGCACGGCGGCAGTGGGGGAGACGGCGGCGCTCGTGTCCAAGGCCCCGAAGCTGCCGGGCTTCGCGAAAGCCGCCGGTGCACTCAAGTCCCAGGCCGGCATCCGTGACGTGCTGACGGCCGTGCAGGAGGCGGACAAGGTGAAGGTCGCCGTGGCCGAGGGCACCTTCAGTGTTGTCCTGCCCGCCAACGTCGTGAGCATGGCGGCGCCGCGGGGCGCTCCGGCACGTGCGGCTCCTCCGGCCAGGAAGAAACCGGACGTGCACCACATCGCCACCATCGAGAACACGATTGCCACCGTCCGTGGCGGGCCTTGGACGGAGAAGCTCAAGCCATTCTTCGATAAGGCGGGCATGTCGATGAAGGATCCGGCGAATACGGTTCCACTGCCCGGGCACAAGGGGCCTCATCCCGAGGAGTACCATCAAGCCGTTTATCGCCACTTGGAGAAGGTGATGGCAAGGTGCCCCAATCAACAGGAGTGCGCCGTAGCATTGAGGCAAGCGCTCCGTGAGTTGGCTGCGGAAATCACCACGAAGGGCAGCAGGCTCAACAAGCTGCTGACGACCAAAAGGTCACCGCCCTAGGAGTTCTTCATGGCGAAGCAGTATTTCGATTTGTTCGACGAGGTCTACACCCCGGGCCGGTGGGAGCTGGGAAGTCCTCTGGATGCGCGGGAGCAGGAGATTCGTACCTGGCTGTTTGAGCGGGGCGAGCCCGCTCACGTCGAGGGACGAATCCGGATTCCTATCTATGCCCCTGGCAAGGCGCTCGACTTCTCCTTGCTGGCGGGTTCGTCGATTCCCGTGGTCCATGCCAGGGTGGCGGCCGTGTTCGCCAAGCTGGCCCCCGACGATGTGCAGCTGATTCCGGTGGAGGTGGACGGACAGCGCGAACCGTACGTTCTGCTCAACATCACGCGCGTCGTGAAGTGCATCGACGACGAGGCTTCCGACGAGGTTCGCTATGTGACACCAGAGCATGGTCTGCCGGAGCAGCTCGGAGAGTACCGGTCCGTGATCGGCATGCGCATCGATCCTTCGAAAGTGGGCGATGCCCAGGTGTTCCGTACTTGGGGCTGGGTGGCCATCGTCGTCTCCGAGGCCATCAAGGAAGCCCTTGAGGAACTAGGCGCGACGGGGCCGAAGTTCAAGGAGGTCACCGGCCCCAGCACCATCAGCGCGGAGGAGCGAGCACGGGACCGGAAGAGCCGTGAGCTGCTGGAGACGGCGGCCACCGCTCGTGAGGCGGCCTGGCGCACCCTGGGGTCGCTGGACAAGGAGGTCTTCATGCCCATCGCCATGAGCGGCTCGTGGCCGGGCCAGAGGCAGCTCTGGAGTGTCATCCGTCGCGAGGCCGGGCGTACGCTGCTCGTCACGCACGGACTCTCGGACCCGTTCATCGAGTGCCTGGAGCCCTCGGTGGGCTTCGGTCTGGAGCTCGCTCTGGAAGTGGACGCGGCCGTGAAGGACATCTCGAAGGGGTGGCCCCTGATGCTGCTCGACCGTGTGGCGGATGAAGTCGCCGAGCATGAGCATGTACGCGAGAGCGTGAAGGCGGGCCTCTTCTCCATGGAGGTGTCCGGAAAGGGCATGCCCAAGTCCCTCGTCACCGAGGAGGGCAGGGTGGCTGTGCTGCTGGGCGTGGAGTCGCGCACGCTGCCGAGTAACTTCTCCACCCCGTATGGGGAGGTGGAGCTCGTCACCGTCAAGGCGTTGCTGCCCTCGGAGCTGGCGTACCTGCTGGAGCACGGCGCGGAGGGCCAGTCCGAGCTGGCGCGGCGCTTCGTGGAGAGCGGCGAGGCCCATCTGTCGCGCCTCAGAAGGAAGCCCGTGGCGTAGCGCGGAGCGGCGGTAGCTCCGGGCTGGTGATGCTTCGCGCCGCTCAAGGCCAAAAAATGCCGGGGGCTCGTGGGCCACCACGGCATGCAGCTGCGAGCGCGCGGGGAGCGCGTCAGGGGGCACGCGTCTCGGGCGCGGTGCTCCCGTTGCCCCTCCGCCTGCCGTTCGGGGAGGGCTTCTTGCCGGTCTCCTCCTGCTTGCTCGGAGTCGTGGCGGCGGTGCGTTGACGCCCGGGGACGGCGAAGACCTCTCCCCGGTCCTTCCCGTGGAGGAACTGCTCCACCGCATCCTGCCGGCGCGCCAGGTCTGCTACGGCCTCACGCAGCTCCTCGCCGAGAGCTCGCGTTTCGCTCCGTTGAGCGTCGAGCTGGCCCTCGAGCTCGGCCATGGAGGTGATGACCTCCGACTGCGCCTCGTTGATGAGCACCCTGAAGTCGCTCACCGTCTTCGTGTTCATGGCGGCGATCTTGTCCAGCAGCTCGGCGTGCTTCTTGTTCAGCTCGTCAGGGGTCAGTTGGCCGTGGAGGTTCCTGAGCGACTCGGCCGCCTCGCGCACCCCCATCAAGTTCTGGGTGCTCCCCAGCTTCCGCTCCTTCGCGTCGGGCTCTTCGTCCGAGAGCCAGCGGCTGATCCGCCCGCGGTTGACGTAGCCCACGATGCCCAAGGTGGTTGCAGCTGCGGCGGCGATCTTGCCCAGGTTGTTGGCGATGATGGGGAGGAAGACCATGAGGAGCTCCTGGTGTAGCCGGGATGAATTCCCAGGCTCAGGAACTGATACCCATCGGCGCCCTCGGATTTCGGAAGATGGAGAGGGTAGGGCGGCTGGCGTCCGCCGCCTCCGTGACTCGTCGCGCCTCTCCCTGCGCGATCCTAAGCACCTCGGGTACGTAGAGCCTCACCGAGCTCGTGGAGACGCGCCGCCGGCTGGCCACGGCGGTGGCACGAATCGACCGGCCCCGCGACCCCCCGGAGTAGGTAGGTTCCACCCCAGCCTCGCCCGTTTGTTCTTTGGGTGCTACCGTAGCGGGTCCGATTCAACCGTTTCGGTGTCACCCCGAGGTCACGGTGAGCTACAAGCCGAAGTCGCTGTTCCGCATGCTTGAGGATGTCGAGCAGAAGCAACTCCTCCTGCCCCACATCCAGCGGCCGTTCGTGTGGGACGAGGACCAGATGGTCCGGCTGTTCGACAGCCTGATGCGGAACTACCCCGTCCAGACGCTCCTCTTCTGGCGTACTAAGGAGCCGATCAAGGCTCGCCGCTTCATGACGGTCGTTGACCGGGACGCGGACCTCTCGACTCTCTACGTCCCCGAGAAGAGCGTCGTGGACGTCGAGAAGACGTTCGTCCTCGACGGCCAGCAGCGGATCCAGACGCTCTACGCCCTCTTCCGCGGCGCGATCCTCGATCCGCAGCACGTCGAACTCGAGGCGTACGTTGACCTCACACAGGGCAGGCGGGAGCTTGAGGGCACGGACATGCTCTACCGGCTCAAGTTTTCGGCCGAGCCGCTCAAGCTGCCGTACTACCGGCTGCGGAACCTCATGGCGCGTGACGCCCAGCGCGACGCCGCGACCATCGCGGACGACATGAACGACGCGCTCGACCCGATCCTCACGGAGACCGCCGAGGAGCGGAAGCTGCGCAGCCGTCAGGTGAACCGCAACATCGCTCAGATGCGCACGCTCCTTCGCGAGGAGCAGCACTTCTGGGTCGAGGAGCTCGACGGTATCGCGAACAAGTTCGAGTACCGGAAGATCCTCGACATCTTCGTACGCGTGAACTCCGGAGGTACGAAGCTCACCGCGTCGGACCTCATGTTCGCCGCCCTCAAGGAGGGCTGGGAGGACATCGAGGAGAACACCGAGCAGACCGTCGAGATGCTCAACCTAAGCGATCGGCTCAAGTTTGAGTCGAGCTTCCCGCTGAAGTGCCTCCTCGTGGCCCACGGCGAGGGGGCGGAGGTGAACGAGGTCGCCAAATTTACGGGCGAGCGCGGCGAGCGCCTCCTGAAGGGGCTCCGCAAGGACTGGGACCGCTCCGAGGCGGCATTCCAGGAGCTCCGGGACTTTATCGAGCAGGAGCTTCGACTCTTCTCCGACAAGGTCGTCCGCTCCTACAACGCCTTTGTCCCGATCTTCAGCTTCCTGTACCACAACCCGAAGCCGAACGAGGCGTCGCGGGCGCGCATGCGCGCCTACTACCACAAGGCGCAGCTCTTCAATTGGTTCGGCGCTAGCGGCGACGCGACCATCAACGCGCTGCACCAGTTCGTGGGCCAGCAGTGCCCAGCCGGATTCCCACTCGAAGACATCGTTGCCTACTTCAAGCGGCGCGGCTTCCAGACCGAAATCTCCGACGCGAACTTGTCGGACAACCGCATGCGCGCCCTCCTCCTCAGCATCGTGTACGTCGACCGGTCGGGCACCTCGCCCTTCAACGTGCGCTTCAAGGGCAACGAGCCCCACGTCGACCACATCTACCCGCAGTCGATGCTCCGGAACCACCTCGGGCAGCTCTCCGCGCAGATCAACGACATCGGGAATCTCCGGTACGTGGGCGCAACCGACAATATCCGGAAGCGCGCCGAACTCCCGGCGGACTACTTCGGACGCTTGAAGCGCGACGGGATCGACCTCGCGCGCCACCTGCTCGTGCAGGAGTTCGCGGACACCCCGGCTCAGATGAAGTTCGACCTGCCGACGTTCACTGCCTTCCGCGAGCGCCGACGGGCGGAGATCCGCCGCACGCTCCGTCGCGTCGTCGACCTCGTGGACGAGTCCATCCCGCCATCGCCGGTGACGCTCGACTCGTCGCCAGCTGCTCCGGCCGTCTCGTGAGCACCTCACGGTAGGTCCGTCGGGGCACTCGCCCAGGCGACCGGTAGGCTACCGCTCAAAGCCTCTGCGTATAGCAGTGGTGAAGCGGCCGGCTGGCCACGGGCGAGGAGGCCCACCGAGCCCTACATTGCGGCGGCACGGAAGTGACCGCCGAAGTGGGGGTACTCCCGGGTAGGGGCGAGCAGCCATGGCCCCCGCAGTGACGGGAACTCGCATGTGCCGTCAGTGTGCCGTACCAGCGCGGATTCAGGGGGGACGAGGTGGCACAGGGTGGTACAGGGCGGGACGACGAATCCGAGTAAAATCAAGGGGATGGAGGGTAAAGGCGCGTCCTGCCTGAGGTTTTCCATCCCCCCGTACCGGGTTCGAATCCCGCCCTGGGCACTCCGCAAGAAGCCTCCGAGTCGAAAGACTCGGGGGCTTTTTTCTTTTCCGAGCCATGTCGACTTGTCTTGTGGGTTCGCGTCCGGCCGGTACGCAGCGGTGTTCCGGATTGGGGGCATGGGCGCTCATCGTCCTCGTCCTCTTCTCCGCATGCGCCACGGGTGTTCCTCGGAACGGTAGGCCCATAGCCGCTCCTTCCCGACCCGCGACACTCCATGAGGGCGCGCGGTCATCCTCGGCTGACGCGGAATCCGAGGAGGGGGAGATCGCGAACGAGCGGGTTCGTCTCTCCTTGCCGACTCGATTCGGGGCGGTGCGGGTGAGTGACTTCGAACTCAACGAAGCCCTGGCCTCCCTGCTGTTGAACATGCCGCTTCGGGTGGCCGGCTCCCGTTTCCCGCTCTACCTTCACCGAAAGCTGGCGCTGGCCTCTGTTCCGCTCACGGGAGAGGCGTGGCGCACGCCCTTGGCGCGCTCCTATGGGAGCTTCTGCGAGCGGCGAGGCACGCCAGGCGACTGCCTGGAGTTGTTCAAGGACGGGCCAGGCCTGGACGGCGAGGACAAGCGCGACCTCGCCCTGGCGCTCTCCGTGAATGCGGCGCTGGATGCCCGAGACGCGGAGCTGCGCGGCATGTTCTCCACGACGCAGCTGTGGACGACGCTGAGCATCACCCTCATCGGATACCTCGCCTTGGTCGCGGCACCCGAGCCCGTTTCGAAGGGCGTCGCCGCTGCACTCGCCCTGCTCATGTGGGGCTATCTGGGCTGGGAGCTCTTCGATCTGGTGCGGGCCTATTTCAAGCTCTGGGAGGAGGCGGCCGAGGCCAGCACGTTCGCGGAGCTGCGCGAGGCGGGGGCTCGTTTCGGTAAGGTCATCGGGCCCAACAGCGTGCGGATTCTCCTCCTGCTGGGCACGGCGGCGGTGGGGGAGACGGCGGCGCTCGTGTCCAAGGTCCCGACGCTACCGGGCTTCGCGAAAGCCGCCGGTGCGCTCGAGTCCCATGCCAGCATCAGCGACGTGCTCACAGCCGTGCAGCAAGCGGACAAGGTGAAGGTCGCCGTGGCCGAGGGCACCTTCAGTGTCGTTCTACCCGCCAACGTCTCGAGCATGGCTGCGAGGGGCTCTCCCGCTCGCGCGGACCCGGCGAAGAAAAAGCCGGAGGTCCATCACATCGCCACCGTCGAGAATGAGAAGTCCACCTTGCGCGGCGGGCCTTGGACTCAACGATTCAAGGAGATCTTCGACAAGGCCGGCATGTCGATGGAGGAGCAAGCCAACAATGTTGTCCTCGCCGGGCACAAGGGACCTCACCCACAGGCGTACCACGAGGCTGTCTACAGGCGGCTGCGCGACGCAACGAAGGCGTGCCAAGGTACCGTGGACTGTCGAAGTGCTCTGGTTGCCGAGCTCCGAGAAATGGCACGGGAACTCACCGACAAAAGTTCCAAGCTCTACAAGATCCTTATCCAGAACGCTCCACGTTAGGACTTGCGTCATGCCGAACCAGTATTTCGACCTGACCGACGACGTTTACATTTCCGACCGTTGGGACTTGGGCCGTCCCATTGATGAACAGGGCCAGAAGATGGAGGACTGGCTGTTCACGAAGGGGGAGCCAGCCACCATCGAGGGACGGCCCAGAATCCCCCTCCGAGGAGGTGATGGGAAAGCACTGGACTTCTCCGAAGCGGGCATTGGCGTTCCCCTCGTCAGTGCCAGAGTCGCAGCCGTCTTCGCCGAGCTGGCTCCCAAGGATGTGCAACTCATCCCAGTGGATGTCGAAGCGCATGCCGAGCAGTTCTACATCCTGGTCTGCACTCGCCTCGTGAAGTGCATCGACGACGAGGCTTCCGACGAGGTGCGGTATTGGAAGCCGGAGGACGGTCGTCCGGAGAAGACGGGCAGATACCGGGCCGTACACGGTATGCGGATCGATCCTGCGAAGGTGGGTGATGCCAAGGTCTTTCGCCCGTGGGGGTGGGACGTGGTCCTCATCATTTCCGAGGACATCAAACAGGCCTTGGAGCGCATGGGCGCAATGGGGGCGAAGTTCGAGGAGGTCACTGGCCCCAGCACCATCAGCGCGGACGAGCGCACGAAGAACCGCAACATTCGCGAACTGCTGGAGACGGCGGCCACCGCTCGTGAAACGGCTTGGCGCACCCTGGGCTCGCTGGACAAGGAGGTCATCATGCCCATCGCCCAGAGCGGCTCGTGGCCGGGCCAGCGGCAACTCTGGAGCGTCGTCCGTCGCGAGGCAGGGCGTACGCTGCTCGTCACGCACGGGCTCTCGGACCCCTTCATCGAGCGCCTGGAGCCCTCCGTGGGCTTCGGTCTGGAGCTCGCCCTGGAGGTGGACGCGGCCGTGAAGGACATCTCGAAGGGATGGCCCCTGATGCTGCTGGACCGTGTGGCGGATGAAGTCGCCGAGCACGAGCAGGTGCGCGAGAGCGTGAAGGCGGGCCTCTTCTCCATGGAGGTGTCCGGAAAGGGCATGCCCAAGTCCCTCGTCACCGAGGAGGGCAGGGTGGCTGTGCTGCTGGGCGTGGAGTCACTCACGCTGCCGAGGCACTTCTCCACTCCGTATGGGGAGGTGAAGCTCGTCACCGTCAAGGCGCTGCTGCCCTCGGAGCTGGCGTACCTGCTGGAGCACGGCGCGGAGGGCCAGGTCGAACTGGCGCGGCGCTTCGTGGAGAGCGGCGAGGAGCACCTGTCGCGTCCCAGAAGGAGGCCCGTGGCGTAGCACGGAGCGGTGGTAGCTCCGGGCTGTGGGTGGTGCTGCGCGCCGCTCGAGGCCAAAAAATGCTGGGGGCTCGTGGGTCAGATTCCCGCTGCTTGAGTCCGGGGAAAAGTTCCCCGGGTACTCGCTGATGCTCACCTGGCGCCCGTGGTTTTGAATCCGCTCCCGCCCGGCTAGAACAGGACTGGAATCCGGTTGAACCCACGCAGGCTGGCGACGCTGCCCCACCGCATCTCCTCGGCGGGGACCGCCAGCCGCAGCTTCGGGAAGCGCTGGAACAGGGTCTCGAAGGCGAGCTGCCCCTCGAGCCGGGCCAGCGGCGCCCCGATGCAGACGTGGATTCCCTTGCCGAAGGCGATGTTCCGGTGGGCGTCGGGCCGCGTGATGTCGAACACGTCCGGATGGGCGAACCGCGCCGGATCCCGGTTGGCCGAGGCGAGCCCCAACGACAGGTTCTCCCCCTTGGGAATGTGCGTTCCTCCCAGCTCCATCTCCTCCCGGGCGATGCGCGGCGTGCTGATGTAGTCGACCGGTCCGCAGTAGCGCAGCGTCTCCTCGACGAGTCCCTTGGCCAGGCCGGCGGGGTCCGCCAGGAAGCGGGCGTGCTGCTCGGGGTGGCTCAGGAGCGCGACGACGCCATTGCCGATCAGGTTCACGGTCGTCACGTGCCCGGCGAAGAACAGGATGAACACCATCGACACCATCTCCTGGTGGCTGAGGGTGTCCCCGTCCTCCTGGACATGGAGCATCTGGCTGATCATGTCCTCGGTCGGCTCACGCCGCTTCCGCTCGAACAGCCCGTCCAGGTACTGGCTAAACGCCCGCAGGCTGGTCCGAATCCGCTCATCCCGCATGGCGTCCTGGCCCTCGGCGCGCAGGAGAGTCTCCGCCCAGCCATGGACCCGCTCCCTGTCCTCCACCGGGATGCCGAGCAGGTCGCTGATGACCGTGACGGGCATTGGGTAGGCCAAGGCCTCGATCAGGTCCATCCGGCGCTCCGACACGGCCTCGCCGCGCTCGGCCGCCTCGCGCTCGGCGGTGTCGAGCAGGTCGTTGACGAGCCGCTGGATGCGCGGCCGGAGCAGCTCCATGGCGCGAGCGGTGAAGTTGGGCTGCACCAGCTTGCGCAGCCGCGTGTGATCCGGCGGATCGAGCAGCAGGATGCTGTGCGCGAGGGGCCGGATCTCCTCGGGCATGTTCGCCTCCAGCCGCGCCCGCTGCTCCGGTGTCATCACCGAGCGGAGGTCGGAGGAGTAGCGCTCATCGAGGAGCACGGACACCGCCTCGTCGTACCGGGTCACGAAGAGCCGGTCGCGTCCGGGAACCCTGCCGGGCTCGCGCGCCTGGGACGCCTCCGGATTGGCCCTTTCCGAGATGCCACGGCCGAAGGGGCAGCGCACCACGGGCCCCACGGCCCGCAGCTCGGAATAGAGGGCGTGGGCATTGGCGATGAACTCGGAGTTCTCCCTGTCCAGGACCGCGGAGTCCCAGGTGGGCGCATCCTGGAGGGCACTCGCGGGGCAGGTACCGTCCTGGTTCCGCTCGGGGGTTTTCGTCGTCATGGTGTCCTCCGCGGGTTGTGTCGCTTCTTCTGACTGCCGCTCGCGGGTGGCACGCGTTTCCGCCGGGCGGAGCGCACCTCCTCGTCCTCCGGACCTCCGTCGGGGGGCGAGGGGGTGCGTTGCTCCAGCGCGCCGAGCGCACGCTCCACGAGGTTCAGCGCGCGGCCCAGTTCCTTCAACTCCGCCGGGGAGGCGCTCGCGAACTGGGCGGCCAGCTCACGGGTCAGTGCCTGCCGGACCCGCAGGCTCACCGCCAATCCAGCCTCCGTCGGCACCATGCGCAGCCGCCGCCGGTCGTCGGGCTCGGCCTCGCGTCGCACGTAGCCCTGCCGCTCGAGGCGGTCGAGCAGTCCCGTGATGACGGCCGGCGTGACCAGCAGTCGCCGCGCCAGGATCCCGGGAGAGGAGACTCCCTGCCGGATGGCGTAGAGCACGGTGAGCTGGCGCAGACTCAACTCGCCGCCCAGCTGGTTCGCCTGCACGCTCGTGGCGGCCCAGCGGTGGAGGCGGGACATCAGCAACAGTGCGTGCTCGGCGTGATCGATGGGGAGAGCGCTCCGTGTCATCGCTTCCTACCCGTTCGCAGGGGCGCACAGCCGCGCGCGCAGAGTGGCCACGGGGGTCTCCCAGTGGTTCTCGAACCAGAAGTCGAGGAACAGCGGGGATGCGAGGCCACGGCGGTACGCGGCCCACAGCCGCCGCAGGTACTCGGACCGCCCGACGCCGGACTGCGGATCCTTGAGGAGCTTGATCGTGCTGTTCATCAGGACGAGCGCCGAGGTCCGGATCCCCAGGTTGCCCAGGACGTACGCCTGCAGCTCCATCTCGCCCACCACGTCCGTGGCGTAGCCCGTCAGCACATGCAGCAGGTCATGCGTCTCGCGGTAGCGCTTGGAGAGGAAGTGGATGTCGCTCTTGAGCTCGAGCGTCGTCTCGAAGGGCGAGATCTTGTTGTCGCGGTAGTAGCGCGCGAACTCATGGCCGAGCGTGCCTTCCGGCAGTCGCTCGAGCGCGGCCAGATCCAGTTCCTTGCCCTCCAAGGAAGGGCGATGGGACAGCATGCGGCGTCCCTCCTCGGTGCGCTGGAACCGTTGGGCGAGCGATGTGTAGACGTTGACGTTCAGGCTCATGTTGAACGTCTGGCCGCAGGTGGGATTCGTTGGGTCGTTCTTGAGCACCTCCAGGCACTGGCTCGCCACGCGCAGGCGGGTGAACAGGGAGGCGTTGTCGGGCAGGGACAGGGTCTGGGAAGCGCTCATAGGGGCCGGCTCACAGGATGGGGGATGGGAGTGGACTTTGGCTCAGCGCGGACAAGCTCGTCTCATTCATTTACGAGAGAAACGGTATGTGAAGTAAACCATCTGGTCAACGGATACCCATCGGTGCGTAGCGGAGGGACGAAAGGTGCCTCCTGCCTGCTCGGAGTCGTGGCGGCGGTGTGCTGGAGCGATGATGGGGCCTGAACTCCGGGGTGGAACTCGGCCTCTTCGCTCCAGGGACACGCTCTCCCGGGGAGCCGATTCACGGGGTACGTCCACTAAAACGGCTCAGGCGCACTCTCTCCCTCACGGGGTGTGTGGCCAACCCTGCCGCTGCCGCCGGGTGTTCCGGTGAAGTATATTTACCGGTTTATAATAACTTACGGTTGTTCTCATGACGCCGTGTCCCGACGAGAACGAGCTGCTGGAGTGGGAGCAGGGGCGCCTGTCCGCGAAGGCCGTGGCCCGGCTGGAGGCCCACCTGGATGGGTGCGCGGCATGCTGCGCGGTGGTGGCGGGACTCAGGGGGGAGGGGGCCCTATCCGCGGAGGGCCTGGAACCCATGGCGCCGCTCGGGCCGGGCGGTACGCCGGGGCCCGGGGCGCGGGTGGGGCGCTACGTGCTGCTGCGCCGCGTGGGCGAGGGGGGCATGGGGGTTGTCTTCGCCGCGTATGACCCGGACCTGGACCGGGAGGTGGCGCTCAAGCTGCTCAAGCCCGGGGCGGTGACGGACGCGGAGGCGCGCGGGCGGTTGGTGCGCGAGGCCCAGGCGCTGGCCCGGCTGTCCCACCCGAACGTCGTCATCGTGCATGACGTGGGTCAGGACGACGACACCGTCTTCCTCGCCATGGAGCTGGTGCGGGGGCGGACGCTGCGCCACTGGCTGGCGGAGGCGCCGCGGCCGTGGCGCGAGGTGCTCTCGCGCTTCCTCCAGGCGGGCCAGGGGCTGGCCGCCGCGCATGCGGTGGGACTGGTGCACCGCGACTTCAAGCCGGACAACGTGCTGCTGGGGGACGACGGCCAGGTGCGCGTCACCGACTTCGGCCTCGCGCGCGCGGGGCCTTCGCTCCTGTCCCCACCGGAGCCATGGGAGAGGGAGGCCCCGGCTCCGGGAGGCGACACCCTCGCCGGCGTCCGGCAGGGCACGCCCGCGTACATGTCCCCGGAGCAGTGGCGGGGCCTGCGCGCGGACGCGCGCAGCGACCAGTTCAGCTTCTGCGTCGCGCTGTACGAGGCCCTCTTCGGCCAGCGGCCCTTCGCGGGTGGCACGACAGGGGAGCGCGTCCGGGCCCTGCGCGAGGGACGGGTGACGCCGCCGCCCCGCGGCTCGCGCGTGCCCGGCGCCGTGCGCAACGCCGTGCTGCGCGGCCTGGCCGTCGAGCCGGCCTCGCGCCACCCTTCCCTGGACGCGCTTCTCGCCCGGCTCGAGTCCGGCTCGCGCGCGCGCCGCTGGCGCTGGGTGGCGGCGCTGGCCACGGGCGTGGCGGCCAGCGCCGTCGCGGGCTTCGGTCTGGCACGGGAGGACGCCGCGCGGGTGTGCACCGGCTTCGAGGCCCGGCTGGAGGGCACCTGGGACGCGGCGCGCCGGGCCCGGCTGGAGCAGCGCTTTCGTCAGGGCGGGCCGCCGGTACCCGGGGACGCCTTCGAGTCCACCGCGCGGGCGCTGGACGCCTATGCCCAGGCGCTGGTGGCCCAGGAGCGGCAGTCCTGCGAGGACACGCGCGTGCGGCAGTCTCAGTCCGAGCGGCTGATGGACCTGCGCGCGGCGTGCCTGGATGGCCGGCGCCAGGCGTTGCACGTCCTGGTGGAACTGCTGGAGGGGGGCGAGCGGGAGGCGCTCACGCGGGCGTCCGAAGCCGCGCGGCAGCTCCCCTCCCTGGCCGCGTGCGCGGACCGGGACGCGCTCGCCCGCGTGGACCCGTTGCCGGGAGCTCCGGAGGCCCGGCGGGAGCTGGCGGCGCTGCGCCGGGAGATGGAGGGGCTGCACGTGCAGGGCGTGGCCGGGTTCCATGCGCGCGCGCTGCCCCGGCTGGAAGAGGTGGTGGTGGCACTGCGGCGGCTGGGGCACCGGCCCACGCTGGCGTGGGCCCTGCTCCTGCTGGGCGAACTGCGAGGCACCGCCGGGAGCTTCGCCGCGGCGCGCGAGGTGCTGGAGGAGGCGGTGCGCGTGGCGGAGGCGGGGCACGACGACGAGACGGCCGCGCGCGCGTGGAACCGCCTCCTTTATACGGAAGTCCAGGGCATGGGCCTGGTGAAGGAGGCCCAGCGCACCGCGCGCATGGCGGAGGCGGCCCTGGAACGGCTGGGGCCCGAAGCCTCCCTGGAGGTGGCCGCGGAGCTGCACCGAGTCCTCGGCAGCCTCAGCTACCGGCAGGGCGAGTACGCGCGCGCACTCACGGACGCCAGCGAGGCCTTGTCCCTGCTGGAGCGGGCGCGCGGGCCTCAGGACGTGGCGCTCGCCGAGGTCCTGACCGGCATGGGCCTGGCCCTCAACGCGCTGGGGCGCTACGCGGAGGCGGAGCGGCACCATGCGCGCGCCCTGGCGCTGGTGGAGGCGGTGTACGGCCATGAGCATCCGCTGCGCGCGGCGCACCTCAACAACGTGGCCACCGCGCTGCGGCTCCAGGGGAAGGTGGCCGAGGCGGTGGCTCGCTACGGCGAGGCGCTCGCGCTGGCCGAGCGCCTCCTCGGGGCGGAGCACTCGAGCACCAGCATGATACGGGTGAACCTGGGCGACGCGCTCTCGCGACAGGGCCTGCTGGCGGAGGCGCTGCCCCACTACGAGCGCGCCCTGGCCAGTCTGCGCAAGGGAGGGGACGGCGAGCAGCCGCGAGTGGCCAACGTGCTGCTGAGCCTGGGCAATGCATGGATGGACCTGGGACAGCTTCCGCGGGCGGAGGCGGCCTACCGCGAGGCGCTCGCGCTCCAGGAGGCGCAGCTCGGCCCCCGGCACCCGGACGTGGCCCTGTCGCGCAACAACCTGGGCTCGGTGGCGCTGGACGCGGGCCGCCTGCACGACGCGCGCGCCCACTTCGAGGCGGCGCGCGCGCTGTGGGAGGCCACGCTCGGCCCCGGACACCCGAAGGTGGCCAGCGCGCTGTACAACCTGGGGCACGTGGAGCTGCGCCTGCACAGGGTGCGCCCGGCGCTCATCCACCTGCGGCGGGCACTGGAGGTACGCGAGCGGTCGCTCGGGGCGGAGCACCCCCGGGTGGCGATGACGCTCGCACTGCTGGGCGAGGCGCTGGTGGACGGCGGCCAGCTGAGCGAGGCCCGCGAGCCGCTGGAGCGGGCGGTGGCACTCTCCACGCGGGTGGAGCTGGCCCCGCCCGAGCTGGCCCGGGCGCGCTTCGCGCTCGCTCGCGTCCTCTGGCATTCGCACGGGGAGCGGCCCCGGGCGCTCTCCCTGGCGCGGGAGGCCCAGGCGGCCTACGCACGGAGCGCGCCCGCCTACGTGCCCCGCGCGCGCGAGGTACAGTCCTGGCTGTCCGCCCATGACCCCTCCTGAGCCGGGGCGCTGTGTCTCATTCCCGCCCGCGTGGGCGGGCTTGTCGGTGGAGGTGGTCCGTGACATCCGAGCAGACCGAGTCCTTCCTCTTGCGGGCGCCGCACGCGCTCGTCCCGGCGCTGCGGGCGTTTCCCGGCCTGGAGGAAGCGCTCGCGGGGCTGGTGCGGGAGGCGCGCGAGGCGTGGCCGGAGGTGGGCATGGACGCGGGGGCCTTCCTGGCGCACGTGGCGCAGCGGCTGCCCTCCACGGGCGAGGCCCGCGAGGTGCTCGCGAGCCTGCGCGCGGCGGATTTCTTCCTCGCCTTCGCCTGCGTGCGGGGGGAGGCGCGGGCGCTCGACGCGCTCGACGCGCATGTGCTGTCCCAGGTGGGGACGTGGCTGCCGCGCGAGGAGCCTTCCCTCGTGGACGAGCTGCGGCAGTTGTTGCGCCAGCGGCTGCTGGTCCCGGTGGACGCGGCACCTCCGAAGCTGGCCTCCTATTCCGGGCGCGGTCCGCTGGGGCAGTGGGCGCGGGCGGTGGCGCTGCGGCTCCACATCGACTGGCGGCGCGCCGCGCCGCGCGAGCTGCCCATGGAGGCGGCCCCGGTGGCGCTGGCGGAGCGGCTGGGCGCGGACCCCGAGCTGGCCTTCATCCGCGAGCGGCACCAGGAGGACTTCCGCGTGGCCTTCCGCGCCGCGCTGGGCCGGCTGGAGGCCCGGGAGCGCAACCTGCTGCGGCTGCACCACGTGCACGGCCTGTCCATGGACGCGGTGAGCGCCACGTACCAGGCTCCGCGTTCCACCGTGGCGCGCTGGATTGCCCGCGCCCGCGAGCGGCTGTTGGCGCTCACCCGCGAGGAGCTGACGGCGCGGCTGGGGCTGACGCCCGACGAGCTGGACAGCCTGCTGCGCCTCGTGTGCAGCCAGCTCGACGTCAGCCTGCGCCAGCTCATGACGGACTGAAGGGTCCGCGGGACTCCGCTTCAAGCACCTTTTTCTGTCGTGGCTGCCTGGGCACTTTTTTCGGATTCTCGTGGGACGCGCGCCACGTTTCTCCGTCCTTGAGAAGTGTTCCACCTTGAGGAGAGTCGATGAGCAACCAGCGCCGAAAGACTGCAATGACGAAGAATCATCCGCGTTCCTGGATCGCGCCCTTGGCGCTCCTGGGCGTGGTGGGATGTACCAACACCGGGGCCGATGAATCGCTCGAGGCCGCTCCTCAGGACGCTCAGGTGACGGCGTGGGTGCCCGGCAAGCCGATGCCCGCCCACGCGCACGCCGAAGGAACGGAGCACACGCTCGAGATGGACTGGATCCGCCATGAGGGCTCGGTGGAGGACTTGACCGACCACTCGGCGTTGATCATTGGCGGCCGGGTGGAGTCCACGCGCTTCGACGTCATCCGCACCTACGCGCAGTCCAAGTTGGAGGGGCAACCCTCCGGAGAGGCGAGCGGCATCTACACCGACCTTCCGGTGACCATCGCGACCGTGAGGATCGACGACCTCGCGCGCTCCTCGCTGGAGCTCAAGACCGCCGCGGGCGGCGTGATCGCGCAGGGCGCCACCGTGGACGTCATGTTCCCCGGCGGCCTGCTCTCCGACGGATGCATGCTCGCGCCGGCGGACAACCCGCTGCCGAAGGTGGGTGAGCAGGCGGTCCTCTTCCTCACGCCGCAAGGGGGCGCCAGGTCCTTGGCCGCGCGCTCCATGACGGGCGTCTATTCCGTGACCGGCGGCCCGATGGGTCGAGTCCTGGTAGAAGACGGCCTCGTCCAAGGCGCGAGCTCGTCGCGTCACGCCACCGCGCTCAAGGAGCACGTAGGCGGGCCGGTCGATGCGCTGCTCGCACGGGTCGAGGCCCGCGCACGGGCCGCCCAGTACATGGGCCCCGACACGCGCGAGGAGCCCCTGTTGAAAGCGGGCCCCGACGGGGTGACGGCCCAGAGCTGGTGCGGGCTGGCGGGCTTCGGCTACAAGTGGTGCCGGAAGCCCGCGAACGTCACCTACACGGACTACACGAGCACGCTTTGGCCGGTCGGCGACGCCATGAACGCGTGGATGTACACGAACGTCTCGAACAGCTTGTATCTCCACTGGCGTTCCAGCGGCGCTTCCGACGTCATGGTTTACGAGAGCTACTACGGCTACACCGGCTGGTACGGGTACGCTACGAACTCCTGGTCGGGCACCTGCATGACCCGAAGCACCATCCAGCTGAACAACACGTACCACTCGGGTGCGCACTACGCGAAGACCGTCGCAATCCACGAAGTCGGGCATTCCCTCGGCTTCGCCCACCACTCGAACTGCAACTCGATCATGTACACGAACCCCACCGCGTGTACGGCCGCCATCACGTCCTGCGACGCGCAGGCGGCGGCGGAGTTCTATCCGTACTGAGCACAGGCGGACCCAAGCGCGCCTCCCGGCCCGTCGCCGCGGAGGCTCGCGTACGTGTGGCAGAGCTCAGCGCACGCGGACGACTCGGGGCATTTCTCCGGTCCACTCTCGCGAGGCGCTACGCCTTGTCCGGAGTCGCGGCGCGGGCGGGCTTCTCCGCATGCGAGCGCCAGATGAACGAGTACACGTCCATCAGATCTCGCGGGCGGTGTCCGGCGTCGAGGAGCCGTTGCTGTGTGGCGAGCGCGACCTCGCGAAAACGGACATAGGCCGCGCTCGTCACGAGCTGCGACTTGCTGACGGACAGTCCCACCAGCAGGGCCTGGGCCTCGAAGGCCGTGGGCTTCACGCAGACGTGCTCGGTGGGGTGGTACATGGCGGACAGCAGCGTCGCCAGGGGCCAGGTCACCTTCTTCGCTTTTCCGTCGGCGTCGGCGATGTTCAAGGTGTCGACGAAGCGCTCGAAGCGCCCGCCGTAGTCGCCCGTGCCATGCAGCAGTGCCTTGATCGCGGCCACGAACGGGGCGTGGTCCTCGACCTTCATGGCCCCCAACGCGATGGCGCCTTCCATCGGGTGCACGATGTTCGTGAACTGGATCAGCTTCTTCGCGGCGGCGAAGAGTTCCTCGTCGCTGGCGGCTTCGAATCGCTCGGGGGACAGTTGCTCGTGGGCGAACGCGATCGCCGCGGTCTTGTATCCGTTCTTCCCCTTGCGGTCCGCGCGGCCCCGCTCCTCGTCGATGAACCGCTCCCCCTCGAAACCCCCGACGAAGAACGTCTCGAACCAACGGACCTGGTCCTCGAACGTGGCGTAGAGCGGCGGCGGCAGCGTGGACTTCTTCTTCTTCGTGCTCTTGGCCGTGGCCGCCTTCAGCGGACGTCCGCGCAGTTTGGCGTCGAGCGCGCGCGCATCGTCCGTGCTCAGGTCGGCGGGCTTGAGGCCCTTGATGAGCAGCTTGTTGAAGACGCGCCGTCCTCCCTGCTCGAAGAGCAGCACCCACTTGCCGTCTCGGTCCTCCAGGACGATTCCGGCGCCCCACTCGGGTTGATTCTCCAGCACGAATACAGCGGGACTTTTGGGATTGCTCAAGTGACCTCTGGAGCCGGTCGCCGCATGCTCGCGGAAACGATGGCCGGGACCCAACCTGCCAGTGGTCACCCGGCCCGTCGACCAAATACCTCCACGCGGCCTGAACATGGTTGGCAGTGGACGAGTTGGCCTGAGGGGGCCTCGGCCCCCCTCACGCCGGGCGTTTGAGCACCAGCGGCCACAACTTCGCGAGCGCGGCGCGCAGCCCGGACGCGTTCGGATAGCGATCCTCGGGCCGCTTCTGCATCAGTTTGAGCACGATGCTTTCGAAGGGCTCTGGCAGGTCCGGGCACAAGGTCCGGGGAGGAACGGGGGCCTCCTGGACATGCAGGAACATCAACGGCACGGGCTGGGAGTGACGGAAGGGGAGCTGCCCGGTGAACAGCTCGTACGCGACCACGCCCAGGGCGTACAGGTCCGTGGCGGGGGATACGGGGGGGGTGCCCATGACCTGCTCGGGGGCCATGTACTCCGGCGTGCCCAGCGTCGCTCCCTGGGCGGTGGTGCCCATCACATGGGTGCTCTTGGCGAGGCCGAAGTCCATCAGCTTCAGGACCCCGGTGCGGGTGATGAAGAGGTTGCCGGGCTTCACGTCCCGGTGCAGCACCCCGTGCGCGTGCGCGTGTTCCAGCGCCACGGCGGCGTGGGTGAGCCAGCGCAGGGCATCGGCGAGCGTGGGGCGCCGCTCCAGCATGAGCTGCCGCAGGTCCTTGCCCTCCAGCAGCTCCACCGTCAGGTAGTGCCGCTCGCCATCCCACCCCACGTCGAAGACATGCAGGATGTTGATGTGCTCCAGCGCTCGCGCGTGTTGCACTTCCTGACGGAAGCGCGTCACCAGGGAGTCGTCCGCGTGCGGCACCGCCAGCACCTTGAGCGCCACGCGCCGGTTCTTGCGCAGGTCCATGGCCTGGTACACGGTGGAGGTGCCTCCCGCGCCCAGCCATTTCTCCACCCGGTAGCGGTCCGCCACCACCTGTCCAGGCACGAGTCCTCGGCTCGAGGAGGCGGACGGGGGCGTCACCGCGCCCTGGATCAGCGTGCCTTTCGGCGACACCAGCGGTGTCACCGGCCGCAGGGTTTCATCCATTCCGAGCCGTCCCTCGTCAGACGGCGCCCGAGGGGCGGATCTTTCCGCGCTCAGATAGGTCACGCCTCCGGCTTCATCATCCGTTGAGTGCACCTCGTTCTCCTCCGCCACTAGGGGTGCTTCGTGGGGCTCAGGTTTCCAGGAGGGACACGGGAGCCGGGGAGCCCGCGCCCTCGATGTCCAGGTGCGGGGTGGGGAGGTTGTACTCGGCGGCGGCGGTGGTGGCCTCCACCATGATGGGGCCGGAGATCTCCGGTGGCTCGCCCTGGCAGAGCAGGTCCACCACGTGCTCCAGCGTCCATTTGCCCATCCGGTTCACCACCAGGCGCTGGCCCTTGAACTGGGCCGTGTCCGCCAACTGCTCGCTCGCGGTGAGCTTGGCCTCCACGGAGTCTCCCAGGTAGCCGCGCGCCAGCGCCAGCACCCGGTCCACCACCGTGCTCCATGCCTGCAGGTGCGTGCGATCCTGCGCCTCGTCGATGATGTCCAGGCCCACCTGCAGCCGCTCCATGCGATCGAGGAACTGCTGCACGAGTGCCCCGCGGATGACGCGCCCGTGCTGGGGGGCGATCATCTCCACGGCGGGCGTGAGCTGACGGATGGCCGCCACCGCGCGCACCAGCGCCGAGTTCACCGGCATGTAGATTTGGTGGAAGGCGCGGATGCCCGTCCAGTCGGACTCCTCCGCCCACAGCCCCTGGGCCTTGGAGTCCGTGAGGCCGCCGAAGAGGTCTCCGGTGAAGAGCACGCGCGTCTGCGGATCGTAGAGCATCACCGCGCCCCGGAAGTGGCAGAAGGGCGAGGGGACCGGCAACAGCTTGTGGCCGGTGGGTACGCTCAATCCGTGGGAGAACTTCTCGGTGGGGATGAAGCGGTTGCGCGGCAGGTTGAAGTGGACGATGAGCCGCCAGGTGTCCTCGGAGCACAGGATGCTCGCGCGGGGCGCGTAGCGCGCGGAGATGATGCTCGCCGAGGAGCCCACGTCCGGATCCTGGTGGTTGACGAACAACGCCGACAGCCGGTCCATCCCGCCGATGAGCGCCACCACCTTGGTGTGGATGGTGGAGAAGTCGCTGCTCGAGCCCGGATCGATGAGGAGATTGAACTCGGAGGATTTCTGCGTTCGCGCGTCCGTGCCGCGGAAGCGCCGCAGGTACGGGTTGGCGTAGAAGATGCCGCCGGACTCGCGCTTGCCCACCCAGAAGGTCTCGGGTGCGATTTCCACCGATACACGGTTGAGGTCCGGATTGGGGCTCGGTACGGAGGCTCCACTGCTGCTCATGGCGTGGCTTTCCTTCACGCAAGGGGGGGGGAACCAGCCCCCTGAGCCTAGCAGTCCGTGCGCTACCCCGGGTCTCTTCTGAACAGGGCAGGCGGGTGGGGGGTCATGAGTCCCGCTTCTCGCTACCCCCCGCCCTGGCGCGATCACTCCGGTGGGGCTCGGTCCCTACTGGGGACGCGAGGCCATCAGGGCCGTGCGCACCTTCTCTCGCAGGGCCTGCTTGCGCTGCTTGAACTGCTGCTTCTGATCGGGGTTGAGCTGGCAGCCTCCCGCCTGGCGCTGCGCCCGCATCTCCTCGCGCAACTGCTGGGCCTCGGCGAGGAACTGATCGGTCTGCGCCTGGGTGAGGCGGCCGTCCTCGACGGCGCGGTGGAGCCGGCGCTCCATGCCCTTGTGCTTGCGGTGGTGCTTGCCGCCGTGGCCGTCGTACGGGGCCTGGGTGTTGGACGGCACTTCCGGGGCGGCGAACACGGGCACGGCGAACAGCATCGAGGCAACGGCGGCGGACAGGGCGATCTTCGTGCGCATGGGACGGTCTCCTGGTTGAGAGCGCCGGGAGTGCGTCCCCGGCGTCTTCTGTCCTTGAAAACCCCCGAGCGGAGGAGAGGTTAAATCCGGCCCGGCGCCTCGTAGAGGTACACCGGGGTGCGATACAGGTCCCCGGCCACGAGCGTTCGCGAGGGCGTCCATCCGCGCAGCGCGAAGGTGTGGCTGAGGATGCGCGTGCCGGGGGCGAGTTCGTCCGTCAGCTTGGGTGCCAGCCGGCTCATGGCTCCAGGAAACAGGTAGCAGACGACGGCCGACGCGCCCGAGAAGGACGCGCGGAAGAAGTCCTCGCGCGCGAAGCGCAGGTTGCGCCGGGGCGCGAGGCGCTGGCGCAGCCGGCAGAAGGCGTATGGGAGAGGGGACAGCTCGAAGGCCAGTACCTGGGCTCGGGGGCAGTGGTCCGCCAGGGCGAAGGCCAGCGTCCCCCAGCCCGCGCCCAGCTCGAGGATCGGGCCCTCCAGGTCCGGAGGCACGAGCGACAGCAGCTGGTGGCGCGCCTTCGCCGAGCTGGGCATGGGGGAGATGCCGGTGCGCAACGTATGAAAGACGATGGAGAGCATCGCCCCCAGCAGGAGGATCACCAGGAGCAGGAAGAGGAAGGTGCCCGCCGCGCTCACGCCGGTGCATGCTACCCGTCCGAGCCTGGAGGAGGGAGCACATGTCGAAGTCGGAGGTGGAACTGCTTCAGGGGACCCTGGACGTCCTCATCCTCAAGGCCCTGAGCCTGGGCCCGCGGCATGGCGCGGCCCTGGTGCGCTGGCTCGAGCAGGTGACGGATGGGCAGTTGGTGGTGGAGGAGGGATCGCTCTACCCGGCGTTGCACCGGATGCAGGAGAAGGCGTGGATCTCCTCCGAGTGGGGATACTCGGAGACCCACCGCCGCTCCCGCTTCTATTCGCTCACCGACGAGGGGCGGCGGCAGCTCCTCGAACAGATGGATGCGTGGGTGCGCACCGTGCGGATGGTCACGCGCGTGTTCTCGGCCCAGGCGCCCGTGAATCCCCCCCGGTAGCCCACCGGCTCACTGCGCGTCGAGCGCCTCGCGGGCCGTGGCGGGCAGGCGGATGGTGAAGGTGCTGCCCTTGCCGGGCTCGCTCTGCACGTCGATGCGGCCCTGATGGCGCGTGATGATGCCGTAGCTGACGGACAGCCCCAGGCCCGTTCCCTGACCCCGGGGCTTGGTGGTGAAGAAGGGCGTGAACAGCTTGGTGAGCGTCTCCTGCGTCATCCCCTTGCCCGTGTCGGCGATCTCCACCACCACCTCGCCGCCCTCCTGCCGCGTGCGGATGCGGATCTCCCCCCGCGTCTCGATGGCCTGGGCCGCGTTGACGAGCAGGTTGGTGAACACCTGGGCGATCTGCGTGGGATGACAGCTCACGAGTGGCAGCGGACCGAAGTCGCGCTTCACCTCGCACTTGTACTTGAGTTCGTTCCACACGATTTTCAGCGTGGAGGACAGCTCCTCGTTCACATCCACGAGCTGCGGCTCGCCGGTGTCCTCGCGCGCGAACGAGCGCAGGCTCTGGACGATCTCCTTGATGCGGCGGGTGCCCCCGAGCGATTCCTCGATGAGCTGGGGCGTGTCTCCGAGCAGGTAGTCCACGTCCTCCTGCCGCCAGAGCTCCCGCATGCGCTCGAGGAGCTCCGGGGAGGGCTCGCTGGACCCCTCGCTCGTCAGCTCGCGCAGCATCTCCATCAAGGGCATGAGCGCGGAGACGTACTGGTCGAGCGTCCCCAGGTTGCTCATCACATAGCTGACCGGGTTGTTGATTTCATGCGCGACGCCCGCGGCCATCTGCCCGAGCGATGCCATCTTCTCGCTCTGGACGAGCTGGGCCTGCTGCTCCTCGAGGTCCAGCGTGGCGCGCAGCAGCTTCTCGCTGCGGATGCGTACCAGCTCTTCCAGGCTGTCGCGGTGGCGCCGGAGCTCTTCCTCCTGTTGGAGGAGGCGGAACTCCGTCAGCTTGCGCTCGGTGATGTTGCGCACGATGGAGATGACCTCGTCCGGCGAGGTCCTCATGCTGCGCAGCTCGTAGTACTGGGGGCCCTGCGACATCACCATCATGTACTCGACGACTTCCACCGTCCCACCGCGGATGGCCTGCTCCACGTGCTGGACCATCTTGTCGATCATCTCGGGGGGCAGCGGCAGCTGGCGGATGTTGGAGCCGATGACGTCCTGCTTCGGGATGGCGAGCTCCACCTTGTTCTTGTCGTAGTGATCCAGGTAGGTGCCATCCGCGCCGATGCGGAAGACCAGGTCTGGCAGGACGTCCACCAGGTTCTGCAGGCGTTGCGCGCTGAGCTTGTGGAGGGTGATGTCCACGTTGGTGCCCACCAGGCGCAGCGGGCGCCCCTGGGCATCGCGCGCCACCACCTTGGCGCGTGTCAGCACCCAGAGCCACCGCCCATCCCGGTGGCGCACGCGCTGTTCCAGCTCGATCAATGGAGTGCGGCCCTCCAGGTGCGCGCTCGCCACCTGATCGCCGTGGGCCACGTCCTCGGGATGGCGCAGTGCCAGCCAGCCCGGCAGGCCCTCCGGCAACGCCCCCTCGCCGTAGCCCAACATGCCGAGCCAGCGCGGGTTGGCGAATATCTCTCCCGTGATCAGGTTCACGTCCCAGGCGCCATCCTGGATGTTGTCCATCACCAGGCGCAGGCGCTCCGCGCTCTGTTGCTGCTGCTGGCGCATCTCCTGCTCGGCCTGGTGACGCCGTTGCTCGTTGCGCCTTCCCCACAGGAAGCTGCCGCACGCGAGCACGACGGGCTGGAGGAGTTCGATGAACCCGGCGTCGTACCCATCGGGACGGCCGGCGAGCCCCAGTGCGCCCACCTGGGTCCCGTCGATCTCCAGGGGCAGTCCCAGCAAGGGACGCCGGGTGCTGGACTGGGTTGTCTGCGCGGGCGCCCCCGTGGCGCGGACAGTCTCCAGCAGCGCCCGCATTTCGCGAGCCGCCGGACAGGCTCCTTCCCGCGGAATGGGCGCTTCCCACGTCGGTTCCAGCTCGTCCGAGGGCAGGCCGACGACGCGCCGGAAGGAGGGGGCTTTCCCGGCGGGGTGGAGGTATTCGACCAGGAGGACGGACTCGCTGCCCGTCAACTTCTGGAGCTCGGTGAGCAACCGTTCCATGGCCCGCGAGGAGTCCGCGCCACGGATGATCTCCGACTGCACCTCGGTCAGCACGCGCAGCAATCGCTGGCTCGCTCGTGGTTCGTCCCCGGTGGCGTCCTGGTTGTCCCGGGACAGACCGGACCGATCCCGGGAACCCGGAGCGGGATCTTGGGAGAGGGAGGGCATGGAACGGAACCTTGGAGTACTCAGGAGAGGAAGGCCACCGATGAGTGGAAATCTACCCGAGAAAGTCTTGGAAGGACATCCCCCGGGAGCCCCCCTGTCGGGTCAGGTGAGCAGGGCGTAGACGACCTGGAGCAGGGCGGCGAACACGAGGCACACGGCGAGGCCTCCCGCGGCCATCACGAGTCCCGGATGTGATTCCACCTTGCGCAGGGTTTCATGCAGGCCGCGTTTGACGAGCGTTCGCGAGCAGCGCACATGGATGCGACCGTCCATGAGGCCGCGCAGCTCCTTCATCATGTCCTCGGCGGACTGATAGCGCTCGGCGGGATCCTTGGAGAAGCCCTTGTTCAAGAACCAGGCATATTCCGAGGGCACGGGGGCCTGATGCGGGTTGTTCACATGCAGGAACACCCGGGGCCTCTCCTGTTGCACGCCCTCGAGCACCTCGGCCAGGGATTCGCGCCCCGTCAGATAATGCCGCAAGAACAGGAACTCGTGGAACAGCACGTTCACGCTATAGAGATCACTGCGCTCATCGAGGGTGGCGTGTTCGCCTCGCGCCTGCTCGGGGGACATGTAGAGGGGCGTGCCCACGACGGAGCCCATCTGGGTGCGCAGTGAAGCCGCGTCACGCAGGCTCGTCGGGGGCGGGGCGGTGGTGGGTTCCGCTCCCGTGGACGGCGTGTGGATGCGCCGGGCCAGGCCCCAATCCATCACGGTGACCTCTCCATAGGGCCCCACCATGATGTTGGCGGGCTTGAGATCGCGGTGGATGAATCCCTTGCGGTGCGCGTACGCCAGCGCATTGAGGATGCCGAGGAAGATCTGGAGCCGTACGGGGTGGGTGAAGCGCGCGTGCGCGGCGGCGTCTCCCCGCTGGAGCTTCTCGATGATGGACTCGAGTGTCTCTCCCTGCAGGTGCTTCATCAGGAAGTAGTAGCGGCCCGACGTGTCGACGCCGACGTCATGCACCGGGACGATGTTCGGGTGGTCGAGTTGTCCGACGGTGCGGATCTCCTCCACGAAGCGCAGCACCTGATCGAGGCCGGGCGACTCAGGCAGACGCTTGAGCGCCACCATCCGCTCGATGTCGTGGTCCTTGAGCAGCACCACCTCGCCCATGCCGCCCTGGCCGAGGGCCCGGACTTCCTCGAACCGCTCCCGCTCGAAGGGAATCACGTTGGGTTGTTCCCCCGCCCACTCCACCCGGGGAAGCACCGTGGTGCGGCGCGCGGCGGACGCGGACGCGTTCACCGGCGGAGGCAATGACAGGGCACCGTTCTCACTCCGGGATGGGGGCGAGACCAGGGTGGCATCCAAGGGAATATTCGGAGCGTATTGGAGCGTGTCCGTCATGGGGCCTGAATAACAGAACCTCTCCCCCCGCGCCCGGCTGCCTGCCGTGAAGCCCGCTCGCCCTGGAGGCTAGTAGGCCGAGACTTCCAGGGAGCGGCCCGCCTCGAAGCAAGGCTCCTTCTGCAACTGCTCCAGCACGAGCGAGGTACATAGCATCGTGACCAGGGGCACGCTGCCCGCGGCGCTGATCCACTGCACCGCGTCCATCAATTGATGGCTCTGGAGATAGCTCAGCACGGAGTCGCGGAAGCGTTGTCCCTCGGCACAGGCCGCCGCGTGGAGCGCGGCCCGATCCCGCTGGGGCGGGAGGAAGGCAACCGCGGGCTCTTCCCGGGGCATGACGATGGTTTCAATCCACATGCGCACGCGCCTCCCGGCTCAGGGACAATGCCAGCGTTGGCAGATTATCTCCGTGATGCCGGAAGAGTTGTCTCTTTGATGTTTTTTTTCGTCCGCCATGTGGGTTTTCCCGAGTGGATGTCGGTTAGGGTAGGCAAGAGGCGGAGGTGATGTCGCGTGCTCAGGGATCGTGCGCCACGGGGAGCCGGAGCGTGAAGGTGCTGCCCTGGCCGTACTGGCTCCGCACCTCGATGCGGCCCATGTGGCGAGCGATGATGTCGGCGCTGATGGACAAGCCCAACCCCGCGCCCTTGCCGGGCGGTTTGGTGGTGAAGAACGGGGTGAAGATCTTGTCGAGCACGTCCGGCGTCATGCCCTGGCCGGAGTCGGTGATGCGCACCAGCACCTCGTCCCCCTCGAACAGCGTGGAGACCTGGATGGTGCCGTGATCCGACAGGGCCTGGACGGCGTTGAGCAGCAGGTGGGTGAAGACCTGGTTGAGCTGGGCGGGACGGCCGAGGATGGGTGGCACCTGGCCGTACTCGCACCGCACCTCGCAGCGGTACTTGAGCTGGTTCCACACCACCTTGAGCGTGGTGGCCAGCTCCTTGTTCACGTCCACCAGCTCCATCTGTCCCGAGTCCTCGCGGACGAAGGCCTTCAGGCTCTGCACGGTGTCCGCCACGCGGTGGGCGCCCTCGCGGGAATCCTGGAGCAGGTCCGTCACGTCGCCCAGCAGGTAGTCCAGGTCTTCCTTTTCCTGGTAGGCCTGGATGCGGGAGAGCAGCTCGGCCGCCGTGCCCTCGGGGCCTGATGCCAGGGCGCTCGCGAATTCACGGTAGCGCGCGATCAGCTCGGAGAAGACCGCGAGGTACTGGGTGAGCGTGGCCAGATTGCTCGTGATGTAGCCCAGGGGGTTGTTGATTTCATGGGCGATGCCGGCCACGAGCTGCCCGAGCGAGGCCATCCGCTCGGCGTGGAGCAGCTGGGCCTGCCGCTCTTCCAGCGCCACGGTGGTGACGAGCAGCGTCTCCGTGCGCTGCTGGACCAGTTCGTCCATCTGGGCGCGGTGCGACTGGAGTTCCTCCTCCTGCCGCCGCAGCACCTTCTCGGCCTGGCGTCGTTCGCGCGCGCCGCGCTCGCCCAACAACAGGCTGCTACAGGTATTCAGGAAGGGCTGCAGCAGTCCGATGAGTTCGGGCGCGTAGCCGCTCGAGGGGTTGGCGATGCCCACCACGCCCACCAACTCCTCGCCGGCCTTGCAGGGCATGCCCAGGAAGGATTGGGGGAAGGGGAGGCCGGGCAGAAGCCCCTTGCTGTCCCGAGGAGGCTGCCCATGCGTCTGGGTGATGACGGGCTCCGCGGAAGCGAGCAGCGAGCCGAGGGGCGCCGAGAGGTCGCGCAAGTCCAGGTCTTCCAGTGGAACCGGCACGGGAGATTCCCGGGGCACCTCCCTCCAGGCGATGTGGGCGAGGGCGTGGGGCCGCAGCGTCGTCGTTCCCTCCGGCGTGCGGAGCACCTCTCCGATGACACCGTACTCGCTCTGGGTGAGGTCGAGCAGCATGCCGAGCAATCCGTCGAACACGGAGCGCAGGTCGCCCTCGCGGGCGAAGTCCAACTGGGCCGAGCTCAGTGACTGGAGGAGACGGTTGCTGAAGTCGAGCGCCCGCTGCGCGGCGAGCGTGCGCGCGCGGGGACGACCCTGGGCGGATTCTGGTCGGTGACCCGAGACGGCCTTGCTCATCGTGACCCCATGCTAACGCGTCCGGCGGGCCATCTCCGGCCCATCGTCGGCTTCCGGAGGAAGTCTCTTGACGCATGCGGTCAAAATCCACTTCCACCGGATTCGCCCCACGCGGTGAGCGCATTCAGAGGGCGTACCAGGACTCATGGTATGGGTGAGGAGCCACGGGTGGGCCCGCGCGGCCGGGTGGGGACGTCATTGCCACGCAACGGTTCGGGGGCTTCACGCGATAATGGAATTCGGACCACCCCCTTGAGGGGAGATCCCTCCTGGAGGAGCCATGTCCAGCATCAACGGTTTGCCCGGTCCCCGTCTCCCCACGGTGGCGCCGTCCTCGACGCGAGGTGCCTCGAGCACGAGCTTCCTGTCGCGCGTGCAGGCGAATGCCAGCGGTGTCGTGAGCCAGCCCGCGTCCGTGGGGGCCTCCGGGGTGTCGGGCCGGGCGGTCATCTCCTCGGCCATCGCCTCCGCCCGTCAAGAGGCGGCCGCCAAGGCCCCGGCGGCTTCCTCCGCCCCGCCGGACGCCGCTCAGCAGCAGAAGCAGGCCGTGGAGGAGATGTCGCGCTCCTTCTTGATGGGCACCATGCAGTCCATCTTCCAGGGCATTGGCGAGGCCGGGCCCAAGGCGCCCCAGGACGACTGAGGCTCCCCCGGGCCGACGGCCTCAGAACTTGGGGATGCGCAGCGTCTTGCTGATCATGGCGCTGCCGCTCGCCAGGTACATCAGCACGAGGGGGTGGAACTGGTAGCCGCCCAGGTCGAACACGCCCATGGGCAGTTCGTCTCCGGCACGGCCCTTCCAGAAGAAGAAGGCGAGCACCATCACCAGTGCCAGGCTGGTGGGGATGGGCGTGCCCTCGAAGTACTTCACCTTGCCCGTGCCATCCGCGAGGCTGGCGGCGGTGACATTGAATCGCGCCAGGCGGCTGATGCCGCAGCCCACGAAGTAGAGCAGCACCAGCACGTCCAGCTCCCCGCGCATCCCCATGGCGAAGGCGAGCGCCGCGGGGGCCATTCCAAAGGAGATGACGTCCGCCAGCGAGTCCAGATCCGCTCCCAGGGGCGAGGACTGGAAGCGCCAGCGGGCGATTCGCCCGTCCAGCGCGTCGAGGATGAAGGCCAGGGGCATCAGTCCGAAGGCGATCCACAGCCAATGGGGCTGCCGGGTGGCCAGGTACTGCATCTGCGCCAGGATGGCCCCCGCGCCGGAGAAGGCATTGCCCAGCGTGACGAAGTCCGCGGGCGTGAAGGTGCGGATCATCGAGAAGTGGCGCGGCTCACGTCTCTGTTGCGACTCCGTCGGCATGCATTCCCTCCGCGGCCCCAGAAGGAGGCGTGGAATTCCCAGGCTTAGCGCATCTCGGGGCGTTCGCCCTGGTTTTTCCCTCGCGCATCGGGGTGTTTCCCGCCTCCGGTGGGCGCCTTTGGCTCGATGGGAATCGGACATTGACCCGGGTTGGAAGGGGGGGGGCTCGGGCGTGGACGTTGCCCCCCCCTGGGTGGGTGCCTAGTTTCGCAACGTGATGCCGCAGAGAGCGTTCCGTGTGGTCCCGGGTGGGTGGGGGAAGGGGAGAGGGTGCGATGAGCAAGCGCTGGGGGCTGTGGGTCCTCGCGGTGCTGGGGATGCTGGCGGGGTGCGCGGATCGGGACCGTTCGGTCATCGCCGATGGCAGGCTGACGGCGACACCGGGCGGCCTGGATCTGCAGCGGGTGGCGGTTTTCGACGGGCGCGATGTGGAAGTCGTGCTGCGCAACGTCGGCCGGGCCCGTCTCAACATCGATGAAGCCTGGGTGGAGGGCGCGGCGGGCGCCTGGCGGGCGGAGTTCACGCACGAGGGACCGCACTCGCTCGTGCCCGGCAGTGAGTGCGTGGTGCGCGTGCGCTTCAATCCCCAGCAGGAAGGGGACATGCCCGCCACGCTGGTGGTGCGCTCGGATGCGAAGCAGGAGCCGCTCGTGCGCGTGCGGTTGCAGGGCACGGGCGTGGATGCCTGGGCGCGCCTGTCGCCGCGGCGGTTGGACTTCGGGCGCATCGAGGCGGATTCCACCAAGACGCTGTCCTTCACCGCCACCAACCCCACGGATCTTCCCGTGGAGGTGACACCCAAGCTGCTGGGCGCGCAGAAGGATGAGTTCCAGGCGGAGCCGGTGGTGATCGCTCCGGGAGAAGAGCGGGAGGTGGCCGTCACGTTCGCGCCCGTGGTGGTGGGCGCCAAGCAGGTGGCGCTCGCGGTGTCACCGTGCCGGGGCTGCTCGGACGTGGCGGTGCAGGTGGCGGCCGAGGCGCTGGATCGCGCCGTGGTGGCCGAGCCGCCCGAGCTCGATTTCGGCTCCATTCCGGTGGACAAGGACAGCCTCCGGGTGGCCCGGCTGCACAACCTGAGCACCGAGCCCATGGAGGTGACGGCGTTCTCGCTGACGTCCGACGAGGCCTCGTTCAGCCATGGCGACATCGGCGTGCCGCTGGTGCTCCAGCCCGGCGAGACCCGCTCCTGGGAGATGCGCTACAGCCCGGGCCATATGGGCTCGGCGACGAACACCGCCTCGTTCAGCGTGAACAGCCGCCGCAACCCCACCACGGACGTGGCGCTGCGCGGCTTCGGTGGTGCGTCGGAACTGTGCGTGTCGCCGCTCAGCCGTGACTTCGGATCCCAGCCGCTCGGTTCGAAGACGTCCCAGGTCATCAACGTGAAGAACTGCGGTGCCGCCAACGGCGGGCCGCTCACCCTCCAGGGGTTGGATCTCCAGCCGCTGGATGGCTCCACGGCCGCGACCAACCCCATGCACCTGGTGGCGCAGCCGCTGCCCCACCGGTTGCTGCCCGGCGAGGAGGTGAACCTCCGGGTCTACTTCGAGCCCACGCGGGAGGGCGCCGCGCGAAGCCAACTGGTGATGCACTCGGACGTGTTCGGCGAGGAGACCACGGTGCTGGCGTTCACGGGTGTGGGCGAGCCCCACGCACCCTGTCAGATCACCGTCACCCCGCTGGCGATGAACTTCGGCACGGTGGAGCCCGGCCGGGGCGCCGTGCTGGGCGTGAAGGTGGACAACCGGGCCGATGACCTCTGCGCGGTGAAGAACATCCGCATGAGCAACACCGGGGGCGGGGTCTTCAGCCTGCCGGGCGGTGATCTGGACGGGCTCGTCGTCTATCCGGGTGACTCCTTCAGCTTCATGGTGGCCTTCGCCGCGCCGCTGACGGGCGGTGACTTCACGGGCACGGTGCAGATCGAACAGTGGGATCCGGACAACCCACGGGTGTTGGTTCCCTTGTCCGCGCACTCCCGGGCCGCCTGTCTGGTGGCCTCTCCGCGTTACGTGGACTACGGCGTGTCGCGCCCGGATTGTTCGCCGGCCCCTCGCGAGGTGAACTACCTCAATGCGTGCCGGGCCCCGGTGACGGTGTCCAACGTGTACATCGGCGCGGGCACCTCGGATGGCGAGTTCCTGCTGCGGGACTCGCCCCCGCCGCCCATCACCCTCGGCCCCGGAGACGCCTTCTCGGTGCAGGTGGACTACCTGGCCCAGGTGTTCGGACTGAACCTGTCGCCCCTCTTCGTGGAGTCGTCGGACTTGCCCGAGCCACTGCTCGTGTCGCTCGTGGGCGAGTCCTCCAAGCGCATGGACAAGACGGATCAATTCGTCCAGCAGGACGGGACCAAGGTGGACGTGCTCTTCGTGGTGGACAACACCGCGTCCATGGTGGAGGAACAGCCGCGGCTCACGTCGGCCATGCCCGCCTTCGTCGACTCGGCGCGGGCCAAGAGCGTGGATCTGCACCTGGCCGTCACGACCACGGGCATCGACACGACGTCCAACGCGTGCCCAGGCGGCGCCCAGGGCGGCGAGGCGGGCCGTCTCTTCCCGGTGGATGGCAGCCGGCCGCGCATCCTCACGCTCCAGACGCCGGACCTGACGTCGGTGCTGCAGCAGAACGTGAACGTGGGCCAGTGCTCCTCCCTGGAGCAGGGTTTCGAGGCCGTGCGGCGCGCCCTGTCACCTCCCCTGGTGAACAACCCGGACGATCCGCGCACGCCCGAGCCCGACGACGGCAACCTGGGCTTCCTGCGCGACGAGGCCGCCCTGGTGGTCGTCTTCGTGGGCGACGAGGACGATCACTCGCCGGACAGCGTGGACACCTATGTGCGCTTCCTGCGTGCCCGCAAGGGCGAGAACCAGCCCCAGCGCATGACCCTCTACGCCATCGCGCCCACGGCCACCGGGTGTCCCACGTCGGGCGGTGGCGGCACGCGCTACGCCGAGGCCGCGGCCCGCACGGGCGGTGAGGTCATCTCCGTGTGCGAGCCGGACTACTCCCCGCTGTTGCGCACGGTGGCCAGCAAGGCCTTCTCGCCCCAGGACCGCTTCCCGCTCAGCGACCAGCCAGACGCGGGCAGCATCGCCGTGTCGGTGGATGGCGTGCCCGCGACGACGGGCTGGACTTACGACGGCGCCACCAACAGCGTTGTCTTCTCCACCGCTCCCGCCGCGGGCGCGAAGGTGGACATCTATTACCGCCGGGCTTGCTCGTAAGCCTGGCGCGGAGGAATCCCGCCGGGGCCGGAAGACCGGCGTCGGCGGGACATGTCGGGCCCGGGTGCTACAGCTCCAGACCGGTCTGTGCGGTTGACCGGAAAATTGGAGGGTGACCCATGCTGAGTACCCTGACGGGACCCCGGCAGCAGGAGGCGACCGTGAGTTCCCGACAGCACGACGACAACCCCACCCCCGAGCAACCCCTCGGTTGTCGCACGTCCGCGTCTCCTCCCGGAGGTCTGCGCGTCATCAAGGGGGGAGGGCAGCGGCGGCAGGATGAGCCCCTGGCCTCTCGCGACGCGGTGGCCCGCGTCCTCATGGAGGCGGGCGTGGATTTATTGCTGCGCCGCATCACGCCCACCCGGGCCGCGGAGATCGAGCGCAAGGTGGACCGCGTCCTGGAGCTGTTCGACCGGGTCGACGCCGCCCCCGTGCTGATGCCCGTGCTGCGCCGGCACCTGGATGACCTGGAAGCCCTCATGCGGGAGACCCGCCAGGTGCGGACCCCCGTGCGCCGCGGGGGGTAGGCAGGGAAGAGTGTGACAGGAGGTTTGACCCTCCGGGCTGGGCCGCTTACGCTCCGACTCATCCGCGTCCGGGGGGTCCCGTCCCTGGCTCTCCGCCGTGGGGGCGTGTCGCACCGTGTCAATCGAGAACTACGGCAAATATCAGCTCCTGAAGCGACTCGCCATGGGTGGCATGGCGCAGATCTACCTCGCGCGTGAGGAGGGTGACCCGCAACTGCTGGTCATCAAGCGCATTCTTCCGCACCTCGCGGAGAACGAGGAATTCGTCCAGATGTTCCTGGACGAAGCGCGCATCGCCGCGCGGCTCGACCACCCCAACATCGTGCAGATCTTCGACCTGGGCTCCCAGGACGACAGCTTCTTCATCGCCATGGAGTACATCCACGGCGAGGATCTGCGGCGCATCTGGAAGGCGGCGGAGCGGGGAGGGCAGCTCATTCCCGTGCCGCTCGTGTGCCGCATCCTGAGCGAGGCGTGCGCGGGTCTGGATCACGCGCACAAGCAACTGGACGCGAGCGGCAAGCCGCTCAACATCGTCCACCGGGACATCTCCCCGCAGAACATCCTCCTGACGTTCGAGGGGCGGGCCAAGGTGGTGGACTTCGGTATCGCCAAGGCGGCGGACCAGGCCACCGAGACGCGCTCGGGCGTGCTCAAGGGCAAGTACTCGTACATGTCGCCGGAGCAGGCCGCCGGACAGCGGGTGGACCGCCGCAGCGACATCTTCGCCCTGGGCGTGGTGCTCTACGAGCTGCTCACGGGGGTGCGCCTGTTCAAGCGCGCCAACGACATCATCACGCTGCAGGCGGTGGCCGAGTGCGACATCACGCCGCCCTCCCAGCTCAACGCCCGCGTGCCCAAGGATCTGGACCCCGTCGTCATGAAGGCGTTGGCGAGGGATCCGGCCCACCGCTACTCCGAGGCGCTGCACTTCCAGCGGGCGCTCGAGGGGTGGCTCGACTCCCACCCCCAGCCCTCGTCCACGGCGGCCGTGTCCGCCTATATGAAGGACCTGTACGCCGCGCGGCTGGCCGAGGAGGCCCGGCTGGGCGATGTGCTCGTGGAGGAGGAGGGCCTGTCGCCCCCAGGCGGGTCCAAGGCGTCCCTTCGGGCCGCGAGGTCCTCCGTCGAGCGCTCCCTCTCCGAGCGCGCCCTGGGCGATCGCTCCGGCGACAAGGCCTCGAGCGACAAGGCCACCGCCGACAACACCATGGCGGCGCCGCGCCAGTTGGACGTCGCGCCCCATCCTCCGACGCGGACGCCGCCTCGGTCGTCCCGGAGTGAGCCGCGTCCCAATGTGCTCGAGCGCAAGCGGACCGTGGATCTGCGCCGCAACCCGTCCGACGCCGCGTTGGATGCGCCGAGCGAATCGTTGAGCGAGACGCCGCTGCTGAGGCCGAGCCTGCCGCGTCACCGGGCCATTTCCCCGCCCGCGGCCGAGCTGTCCGGGATGTCCGAGACGATCGAGGATGTCGATCAGTCCGAACCCTCCGTGGCGCCGGAGCCGCGCAAGTCCAACCGGGGAGTCCTGGTGGGCGTGGCCGCGCTCGTGTTGCTGGGCCTGGTGCTCGGAGGTCTGTGGGCGCTGCGCTCCGAGCCCGCTCCTCCCGCGCCCATTGCCTCGGTCCAGAAGGAGCCGGAGCCGAAGCCGCCGCCTCCGGAGCCCGAGCCCACTCCGACGCCCACGGTCACGCCGCCTCCGGCCGAGTCGATCGTGGCTCGGACCGAGATCCCGCAGCCGGTTCCCGTGCAGGTGACCCTGTCGGCGAAACCCGGGCAGGCCTCTCTGACGGTGGATGGTGAGCTGCAGTCGAAGTCCACGGTGGTGTTGTCCGCCTTGCCTGGCCAGGAGTTGATGGTTCGGGTGGAGGCCCCGCGCCACCGTGCGCTCAGCCGGAAGATCACGGTGGGACAGGGTCCAACCCAGGAGGAGTCGCTGGAACTCGAGCTGCTGCCCAGGGAGCGGACCGAGGTCCGTACGCCTCCGCCCCCGAGCGCGGCGGTGGAGACGCGCAAGGGCACGGTGCGCTTCGCGGTGACGCCCTGGGCGGATGTGTCGTGCGGAGGCCGCAACCTGGGGAGCACGCCTCTGCCCGACGTCAGCCTCGTGGCCGGGGTGTACGAGTGCCGCTTCTCGAACCCGGAAAAGGGCACCCGGACCCAGCGGATCGAGGTGAAGCCCAACACCCACACCCGTGTGGTGGTGAAGTTCTAGCTCGCTCTTCCGGGAAGCCCCTCTGTGACACTCGAAGCAGGAACCCCCATCGGCAAGTACGTCGTCAAGCGCAAGCTGGCCGAGGGGGGGATGGCGGAAATCTACCTGGCCACGGCCCGGGGCGCGGAGGGCTTCGAGAAGGAAGTCGTCATCAAGCGCGTGCGCTCGTTCCTGTCGGACGACGAGGGCTTCGTGCGGATGTTCATCAACGAGGCGCGGCTCGTCTCGCGGCTCAACCACGCCAACGTGGTGCAGATCTTCGACTTCGACAAGCACGAGGACTCGTACTACCTGGCGATGGAGTACGTGCGCGGCAGCTCGCTGTGGGAGCTGCGCAAGCGGTGCCGGGAGAAGGGCATCCGCATGCCCCCGGTGTTGGTGGCGCACGTGGGCGCGCAGGTGGCGGCGGGCCTGCACTACGCGCACCGCACGAAGTCCCCGGAAGGCGAGTCCCTGGGGTTGGTGCACCGGGATGTCACTCCGCACAACGTGCTCTTGTCCTTCGACGGGGCGGTGAAACTCACCGACTTCGGCATCGCGAAGGCGGGCAACCGGCTCACCCAGCCGGGAGTGCTCAAGGGCAAGTTCGCGTACATGTCCCCGGAGCAGGCGCGGGGCGAGGAGGTGGACGCGCGCACGGACATCTTCGCGCTCGGCGTGGTGCTCTGGGAGATGCTCACGGGAGGGCGGCTGTTCGACGGGGACTCGGAGGTCGCCGTCCTTCGCGCGGTGCGGGAGAGCGTCATCGTGCCCCCGGCCCGGCTCAACCCGGATGTTCCCGCGGCGCTGGACACCGTGGTCCTCACCGCCCTGGAGCGGGAGCCCGAGGCGCGCTTCCAGTCGGCGGGCGAGATGGAACGCGCACTGGCCCAGTGCGTGCTTCGCAGCGCCACCAGCGTGGATGACACGGACGTGGGCACCTTCGTGCGGCGGCTCTTCGATGTGCCGCTCACCCAGTTCATGCCGGCGCCCGCGTTGCTCCAGGACCGCTCGCGTTCCCGCTCCGGCGGCATCCCCCCCGTGGGGACGGAGCCGACCACTCCCTCGCCGGAGCGCGCCGAGCCGCCATCGGCGCCTCCCGCGAGCCCGGTCCCACCCCTCCGGGAGTCCACCGCCGTCTTGCCAGGACGGATTCCCACCTCCAGCCACGAACGGGTCGAGCGCCTGAGTGTGCCCGAGGACTCCCTCGTCTCCGCATCCACCCTGGTCCTGTCCCGTGAAGCGAAGACGGGTGAGGGGCCCAAGGCAGTCGCGGTGGAACCACCCACCATGCCCTCGCCGGAGTCCGCCCCCGTGGCACCGGCCACTCCGGTGCCGGCCTCGGACTCCCGACGGGGACGCACGCCGGTGTGGGTGGGCGCGAGCGTGGCGCTCCTGCTCCTCGCGGGTGGGGGGACGGCGTGGATGCTGTCCTCGACGCCCGCTTCCAAGCCCTCCGTCCAGGGGGAGGCGCCTTCACCGAGCGTCCCGGTCACGCCTCCCTCCAGCGCGCCACCCGCCCAGCCCGAGAGCCCCCCGGCGGCTGCCCCGGAGCAGGTGGTGGCGCGCGAGGACGCACCCGCTCCAGAGGCTCCCGTCGTCCAGGCCAAGGGCCAGCTCACCGTCCAGGCCGTGCCCTATGCCGACTTCTATATCGACGGCAAACTCTACAAGCGCGAACTGCAGCAACCCCTGAGCATCGAGCTCGCGCCCGGCACCTACCAACTGACCTTCAAGCACCCCTCGCACACGAGGAACTTCCCCGTCACCATCACCGCCGACTCCAAGGTGACGAAGAAGTTCAACGTCCCGCGAAAAAGGTAGTGCTCCGGGTGAGGCCTGGAGACTCGGGTCTCGGTGGGGACCTCGGGACATCTTCCGAAATGTTCACCGGCGATCAGAATCTCCCGGCGTGGACTCCGAGCGGGGGGACGTCGCCGCGCCGCGACGAAAAGCGCCATTCGCCATAGTCTGAAAGGCTGGGGAACGGGTATAGAGAAAGCCCAGCTTTTGGAGGGGACATGTCTGAAGTGAAGCAGCAGCGGCCGGAGGAGGAGGCGCCCGAGGAGGCGGAGGGGGGAGCGGAGCGCCGTCGCTCGAAGACGATGTCGCGCAAGGAGATGGCGAGGGATCTGCGTCGCCGCCGCCTGACGGGTCAGGTGGATCCCGAGGAGGGCGATCTGCTCCAGGCCGTCGATTCCCAGCGGCCGAAAACCCGGGCGGACTGCGTGAATGGCGCGCGTCCGTGCCTGTTCGTATCGTGCAAGCACAACCTCTACCTGGATGTGAATCCGGAGACGGGGTCCATCAAGCTCAACTTCCCGGACAAGGAAATCTGGGAACTCGAGCACACGTGCGCCCTGGACGTGGCGGAGAAGGGCGGCATCACGCTCGAGGAGGTGGGGGCCATCATGAACCTCACCCGCGAGCGCATCCGTCAGGTGGAGACGCGCGGGCTGCTCAAGCTGCGCGAGGCCACCGAGGCCGAGCCCCCAGTCTCGGCCCGCAAGCCCTGAAAAACAGGACGGAAGGGGCCCGCACGGCCCTCCCGGTTCGTTGACACCCCGGGGGGTGGTTGCTAGAGGGACGGCCTTCCCCTACCCGGTGGAGGCGCCCCCCAACCCCATGCTGGCCCTTCTCAGCGTGTCCGACAAACGCGGTCTGGTTCCCTTCGCTCAAGGGCTCGTGCGGCTCGGTTTCGAGCTGCTGTCCACCGGTGGCACTCTCGCGGCGCTCCAGGCGGCGGGAGTCCCCGCCCGCAAGGTCTCCGAGCACACCCAGAGTCCGGAGATCCTCGGTGGCCGGGTGAAGACGCTCCACCCCCGCATCCACGGCGGACTGCTCGGTCGGCCCGAGCTGGAGTCGGATCGCGCGGAGATGGCCGCCCACGGCATCACCCCGATCTCTCTCGTGGCGGTCAACCTGTACCCCTTCCGCCAGACGGTCGCCTCCGGGGCGTCCGAGGCGGAGGTCATCGAGCAGATCGACATCGGGGGGCCGGCGATGGTGCGCGCCTCCGCGAAGAACTTCCGTCATGTGACGGTGGTGGTGGACCCGGAGGACTACGGTGCCGTGTTGGCGGAGCTGGAGGCGTCGCGTGTCACCAGCGAGGAGACGCGCCGGCGGCTGATGCGCAAGGCCTTCGCGCACACCGCGGCCTATGACGCTTCCATCTCGGGCTGGTTGTCGGAGCAGGCCGCGGAGCCCTTCCCCCAGGAGCTGACGCTCGGGTTCCAGAAGGTGCAGGGCCTGCGCTACGGGGAGAATCCGCATCAGCGCGGCGCCTTCTACCGCGAGCACGCCGCGCCCGCGGAGCCCACCGTGGCCTTCTCGCGCGTGCTCCAGGGCAAGGAGCTGTCGTACAACAACATCCTGGACCTGGATGCGGCGCTCGGCCTGGTGCTCGAGTTCCCCGAGCAGCCCTGCGCGGTCATCATCAAGCACAACACCCCGTGTGGCGTGGCCCTGGACGACGCGTTGGTGAAGGCCTACCGCACGGCACGCGCGATCGATGAGGTATCGGCCTTTGGCGGCATCGTGGCGTTCAACCGCGAGGTGGATTCGGCGACCGCCGAGGCCCTGGCGGAGACATTCCTCGAGGCCGTCATCGCCCCGTCCTACTCGGCCGAGGCCTTGAAGGTGCTGTCGGCGAAGAAGAACCTGCGCCTGTTGGAGGCGGGGCCCGCCCTGGCCTCGCCCACGGCCCGCCCGAGGGCCCAGTTGGAAGCGCGGAGCGTGTCGGGCGGTCTGGTCGTACACGACAAGGACTCGGTCGAGCCGCCGCTGGACTGGAAGGTGGTCAGCAAGCGCGCGCCCACCGCCGAGGAGGAAAAGGCCCTGCGCTTCGCCTGGCGGGTGTGCAAGCACGTGAAGAGCAACGCCATCGTCTTCGCCCAGGCTCAAAAGCTGCTCGCCGCCGGTGGAGGTCAAACGAGTCGGGTGGAGTCGGCGAAGATCGCCACGGCCCGGGGCGGCGAGGCCCTTCGAGGGAGCGCGGTGGCCTCGGATGCCTTCTTCCCCTTCCGGGATGGGCTCGACGAGGCCGCCCGGGCGGGGGCGACCTGCGTGATCCAGCCGGGAGGCTCGGTTCGCGATGCGGAACTGATCGCGGCGGCGGACGAACATGGAATGGCAATGGTGCTCACGGGAGTGAGACACTTCCGGCACTGAGCCATGCGGATCTCCTGCCAAAAATGCGCGGCGGCCTACGCCATCGATGACCGGGTCATCACCCCCAAGGGCGTGCGTGCGCAATGTCCACGCTGCCGCCACCTCCAACTGGTGAAGCGCGAGGACTCTCCCGCGCCCGCCGCCGCGGCCCCCGCGCCCCAGCCCGCCGCCCCGGCGCCCAAACCCGCCGTGGCCGCCAGACCCGCCGCTCCGGCGCCCAAGCCCGCGGCCCCCGCGCCCAAGCCCGCCGCCGCGGCGCGTCCCCTGACTCCGTCCGCCTCCCTGTCCGACGAGCTCTTCGGAGACCTGGGAGATCTCGCGCCGCCGCCCGATTCGGCGGAGGCGTCGTCGAGCTCGCTGCTGGATGACCTCGCGTCTCCAGGGGGGGCGCCCGCGGTCTCGAAGGACTCCCTGTTCGGAGACCTCGCCGACCTCACCGCGTCCTCGCCCTCGAACCCGGTGCTCGACACCGAGGACCCCCGGCCGAACACCCCGGGCTACTCGCTGCCGTCCGGCGATCTGCTGTTCGACGACATCGTCCAGCCGACACCCAAGCCGGCCGCGCCCATGCAGGCCCGGCCCGTGCCGCAGCCCAAGCCGGCCGTCGCGGCGTTCCCGGAGCCGTCGGACGACGCGCTGTTCGACTTCAACGCGCCGCCCGGCTACTCCCCGCCACCGCCCGTTCCGGCTCCCCCTCCCGCCGCGCCCCCTCCGGCCGCCGCGGCGTTCCCGGAGTCGTCGGACGACGCGCTGTTCGACTTCAACGCGCCGCCCGGCTACTCCGCGCCTCCGCCCGTGGCGGACTCCGCTCCGGCGTCCGCCGATGCGGATCCGCTCATGGACTTCTTCGGATCTTCCCCCGCGCCCGGCGTGGCGGCCCCGGCTCCCGCCCCGATGGCTCCGGCTCCCGCCGCGATCCCGCGAGGGTGCCGTGAATGTGGCAAGCCGCTCGTGGATCCCTTCGATCAGGCGCTCGGTGCCTGTGAGGATTGCCGGCAGCGTGCCCAGAAGCCCGTGCCCGCGCCCGTCCCCGAGAACCGCTCCGTGGAGGTCATCGACCTGCCGCCAATGGACTCGTCCATGTCGGCCCGTGCGGCGGCCCCGGCGGCGGCCTCCGAGGTGAGCGGCGCCCGTGCGCCCGCGCCCGCCCTGCCAGCCGAGCCCCGAAGTGCCGCTCGCCCCGTGGCCGCGCGGACCGGCGTGGCCGTGTCGGCCTCCAGTGGCAGGAGCAAGGGCCCCCTGGTGGCCGTGCTGGTGCTCCTGCTGCTCGCGGGAGCGGGTGGGGCCGCCTACTTCTTCGTCCCCGAGGTCCGGGCCCTGGTGGGCAATCCGCTCGGAGACGGGTCCGGGGCGTCGGGCGGTGGAGGCGCTTCCGCGTCGGGCGCGCTGCCTCCCGCGCTCGAGGCCGTGCTGCCGCGCTGGCAGCTCATGTTCGTGGATGCCCACGAAGGTGACAGCAAGCAACTCCTCGAGCAGGGGCAGGCGCTGCTCGTGAAGGATCAACGCTTCGCCTATCTGCAGGCGGCGGAGTCCTTCCAGCGCGCGGTGCTGCTGGATCCGAGGAGCGACGTCGCCATCGGCGGCTATGTCCAGGCGATCTCCCTGGGCAGTGGCTCGTTCATGGACGACGCGACCTTCCAGGAAGCGCGCCTGTTGATCGAAGCCGCCGAGGGCCGGGCTCAGCGTGCCCCGGAGCTCCTGGTGGCGCATGCGAACCTGCTGCTGGCCCGCTCCGGTGTCGAGGCGAACCTGGATCAGGCGCGCAAGCTCGCGGAGGAAGTGCTCAACGCTCCGGCGGGCTCCGCGGCGCCGAAAGCCGAGGCCCATCTGGTGCTTGGCCGCATCTTCCTGGGCTCCTCGCGGGAACTGGCCACGCAGCACTTCGAGTCGGCGCTGGCCATCGCCTCGGATCTTCAGCGCGTGCACTACTACCGCGCGCTGGCGGACGAGACAGCGGGCGACTACTCGCTGGCGATCGGCCGGTTGCAGAAGCGGCTCGAGCAGGATCCCGAGCACTGGGAGACGCGCACCACCCTGGCCCGTATCTACATGGAAGTGGGCGAGGTGCCGCTGGCACGTCAGCTCTACGAGACGCGTCTCAAGAGCGCTCCCAATGACATGCAGGCCCAGCTGGCGCTCGCGGTGATGCGCTACCAGGTGGAGGGTGGGGTGCCCGCGGCGCTGACGTCCCTGCGCGGCCTGCTGCGCAACCGGGACAAGTACGACGAGCGCGACGTGGCGGAGCTGCTGCTGCACCTGTCGACCACCGAGCGGTTGTCCAACAACCTGGAAGCCTCGGCCAAGGCGGGCCGCGAGGCCCTGCAACTGGTGAAGAACAACCCCGCGGTCCACCTGCAGCTCTTGCTCGTGGCGCTGGCGCGCAAGGACGCCGCCGAGGCATCCGCCCACCTCCCCGCGCTCAAGGGGCACCTGGGAGACCCCTCCCTGGAGAAGATGCTCGAAGGACGGATTCGTCTGCTCGAGCGCAAGCCCGCCGAGGCGATCGCTCCGTTCACGGAGGCGGCGAAGCTCGATCCGCGCCGCACGGACGCCTTGCTGCTGGCCGGAGTGGCCGCCGCGCAGGAGGGCCGCCGGGATGAGTCCTTCCGCTTCTTCGCCCAGGCCATCCAGGCGGATCCCCTCCGTCTCACTCCTCGCCCGGTGATCACTCCCTTCTACCTGCGCAACGCCGAGTTCCTGGTGGGACTCGAGGGCGCCGTCGCGGCGACCGCCCGGGGTGAGGACGATCTGCTGCCCCACCTGTACGAGGGCCTGCTGCGCTTCCACCTGGGGGATGCCTCCACCGCGGAGAAGATGTTCAAGAAGGTGGCCGAGGTGGATGCCACGCACGCGCCCTCGTTCGCGTTGCGCACGTTGCTCGCGATGGGACGCAAGGACATGAACTCGGCCCGGACCTACGCCGCTCGCGCGGTGGATGGCGGCCGTCAGGTGGCCATCGCCCATCTGGCGCAGGGGCTCGTGCTGGCCGAGTCCAAGCAGGTGGAACCCGCCAAGCGCTCCCTGCGGGACGCCATCCAGCTCGCGCCGAGGCTGTACGCGGCCGAGGTGAAGCTGGACGAGTTGGAGGCCGCCTCCAGTCCCGCGCTCGTCAAGGAGCGGCTGGTTCGGCTCCTGGGGTTGGATCCCTCGTACCTGCCCGCCAAGCGCGTCCTCTACCAGCTCGACAAACGAGGTTGACGTGAAGGTTCTTCTCCTCGGCTCCGGCGCTCGCGAGCACGCGCTCGCGTGGAAGCTGGCCCAGAGCCCCCGGCTCACGAAGCTCCTGCTGGGGCCGGGCAACGTGGGCAGTGCGCGTGTGGGCACCCCCGTGGCGGTGGACGCGGAGTCGCCGGGCGCGGTGGTGGCGCTCGCCCGGCGCGAGGCGGTGGATCTGGTGGTGGTGGGCCCCGAGGCGCCGCTGGTCGCGGGAGTGGCGGACGCGCTCGCCGAGGCGGGCATCCCGTGCTTCGGGCCGGTGGCCGCCGCCGCGCGCATCGAGGGTTCCAAGGCCTTCGCCAAGGAGATCATGATCGACGCGGGGGTGCCCACCGCGGGCTACCGCGTCTTCACCGACCTGGCCGAGGCCGAGGCCCATGCGGTGGCGCGGGGCCGCATCGTCGTCAAGGCGGACGGGCTGGCCGCGGGCAAGGGCGTCATCGTGGCGCATGACGCCGAGGCCGCGCGCGAGGCCGTGCGCTCGGTGGGCGCCATGGGCAGCGCGGGCCAGCGCCTGGTGCTCGAGGAACTGCTGGAGGGCGAGGAGGTGTCCGTCATCGCCCTGTGTGACGGCGAGCGCTACGTGCTCCTGCCGCCCGCGCAGGATCACAAGCGGGTGGGGGAGGGAGACACGGGCCCCAACACTGGCGGCATGGGTGTGTACGCGCCAGCGCCCTTCCTGTCGCCCGCGCAACTCGCGGAGGTGGGGGAGTCGGTCATCGCGCCGACCCTGAGGGTACTGCGGGAGCGGGGCACGCCCTTCCGGGGCGCCCTGTACGCGGGACTGATGCTGACCCGGAACGGGCCCAAGGTGCTCGAGTTCAACGCGCGCTTTGGCGATCCGGAGACGCAGGTGTTGATGATGCAACTGGCCGAGGATGTCCTGCCGCTGCTGGACGCGTGCGCGCGGGGCCAGTTGGAGCAGCGCCCGCTCGCGGTGCACCCCGGTGCCTCGGTGGGCGTGGTGCTCGCCGCCCAGGGCTACCCGGAGGCGCCCCGGAAGGGCGCGCGCATCGAGGGCGTCGACGCGGTGCCCTCCTCCTGTCCGGTGTTCGTCGCGGGAGTGGCGGAGCGGGACGGGGCGTGGCTCACGGCGGGCGGCCGGGTGCTCACCGTGTGCGCGCGTGGAGCGGACCTGGCCGAGGCCCGGGCCCAGGCGTACGCCGCCGTGGAGTCCATCCGCTTCGAGGGCATGCACTTCCGCCGCGATATCGGCGCCAAGGGGTTGCGGGCGCCCGCCGTGACGCCGTGAAACTGCTCTCGCGCTACCTGCTGAAGGAACTGGTCGTCCCCCTCGTGGTGTGGGTGGCCTTCCTGTTCCTGCTGCTCTTCGTCATGCAGTTCCTGCGCGGCACGGACGTGCTGCTCGGCTCGGCGGTGACGCTGGTCGACATGGGGAGCATCCTCGTCTTCCTCGCGCCGCACTTCCTGATGATGGCGCTGCCCATCGCCTTCCTGTTGGCCATCCTCCTGGGGCTGGGCCGGCTCGCGGAGGACCGGGAGCTCACCGCCCTGCAGGCGCTCGGCATCGGCCCGGTGCAACTGCTCGCCGGACCGCTGTTCGTCGGCGCGGTGCTCTCCGCGTTGATGCTGTTGCTCACCTCCACCGCCGAGCCCTGGGGGCTCACCCGCGTGAAGGAGTTCGTGGCGGAGATCATCAAGAAGAACGTCGTGGGAGACGTGAAGCCGGGCGTCTTCTACGAGGACCTGTCCAACCTCACCCTCTACGCCGAGCGCGTGGAGGGAAAGGATCGCCGCTGGACCCATGTCCTGCTCAACGACGACCGGGATCCCGCCGCGCCCCTGTTGATGCTCGCGCAGACCGGCCGGGTGAACACCAACACCTCCGGACAGGTGCTCACGCTGGTGCTCGAGGATGGCGAGGCCCACCGCTCCAACCGGGGCACCTCGAACTACTCCGTCGTCACCTTCCAGGAGGCGGAGATCGCCGTGGGGGTGGAGGGCTCGCTGGGGCGGCGCAATCGCTTCCGCTCGCCCAAGGAGGAACTGACGCCTCGGGAACTGCTACAGGCCGCGGACGAGGCCGAGCGCACGGGTGGGGATTCGCGCTCCTTCCTCATGGCGCTGCACAACCGACTGGGCAACGCGCTCGCCCCCTTGTCCTTCGCGCTGCTGGGCACGCCGCTGGCCATCGGACGCCGCCAGGGCGGACGCGCGTGGGGCTACCTGTTCACGCTGGGGGGCTACGTCCTCTTCTACCTGCTCATGCGGCTCTTCGAGCAGATGGGGCAGCAGGGCCGGATGCCGGTGCTCCTGGCCGGACAGCTCGCCAACGTCATCTTCTGCGCGGCGGGCCTCATGGCCATGTACCGCGTCAACCGCTCGGGGACGGTGCGGTGAGCGGGACGCTCTTTCGCTACGTGGTCCGCACGTACCTGGGCTTCGCGGTGGGCATCCTCGCCGCGCTCGTCGCGGTGTTCCTCGTGGTGGACTTCGTGGACCGCGCGCGCAACTACACCGGCGAGGGCTGGGTGTGGAACGTCCTGGTCCTCTACGCCAACAAGGCGCTGCTCGCCGTGCAGCAGCTCGGGCCGGCGGCGCTGCTCCTGGCGGCGGGGGCCTCGGTGTCCGCCCTGCGCAAGCGCGGCGAGGTGACGGCGATGCGGGCGCTCGCCTTCGGGCCCAAGGCGCTCTACCTGCCCGTGGCGGCATGCGTGGCGGTCGCGTGTACCGGACTCATCGCCTTCGACGAGTGGGTGGCCGTGAAGGCGAGCCGCACCGTGGAGGAAATCACCACCCAGCGCTTCAACCGCTGGGGCGACTGGGGCATGTACAACAACCCCAAGCAGTGGTTCCGCAAGGGCGATCAGATCTTCTACCTGCGCGGAGGCAGCGCGGAGGAGGGCTTCGAGAACGTGGCCATCCTCACCGTGACGCCGGACTTCCGGCTGGCACGGCGCCTGGACGCGAAGTTCATGCGTCCGCTGGAGGGCACCCGCTGGCGGCTGGAGGGAGTGGTGGACCGCACCTTCACGCCGGATGGGCAGTCCCAGGTGCGGGAAGTCACCGAGGGGGAGTACGACCTGGGAGCCCCCGCGAAGACCTTCCGCATCCGTCCCGGCCGCCCCGAGCAGATGCGACTGGCGGTGCTGCGCGAGCAGATCCGGGCGCGCGGCGAGGTGGGTCTGGACAGCCGGCAGTTCTCGCTCACGCTGCACAACCGCTTCGCCTACCCGCTGGCGGGCTTTCCCGCGGCGCTGCTGGCGGTGGGGCTCGCCCTGCGCCCGAGCCGCAAGGGACACCTGACCGTGGCCATCGTCGAGGGGCTGCTCGTCTGCGTGACGATGTGGAGCCTGATGGTGGTGGCCCGCACCCTGGCGCTCTCCGAGCGGCTGACCCCCGCGTTCGCGGCATGGCTGCCCACGTCGCTGCTGGTGGTGGGGGCGTTCCTGCTGTGGCTGCGCGGCGAGGGCCGCCTGGGCCGGGGCGGGGGTTGAACGCGCCGCGTCTGGCGGAGGCGGGTCGAAGCGGGCTAAGTCTTCCTCCTGGGCCCAGGGGAGTGCCCGCTCTTCTTCCATGACTCAACCGGTTTCCACTGACATTCGCGTGGGCTCGGTCCTGCGGGACACGTACGAAATCACGTCCTTGCTCGGCAAGGGAGGCATGGGCGCTGTTTTCCTCGCGCGCCACCGCCGGCTCCGGGGCAAGCAGGTGGCCGTCAAGGTCCTCCTCAACAGCGCGAGCCTCATCCCGGAACTGTACGCGCGCTTCCAGCGGGAAGCGGAGATCGCCTCGCAGTTGGGCCACCCGAACATCGTCGAGGTGCTCGACTTCGACACGCTTCAGGACGGCACGCCCTTCCTGGTGATGGAGTACCTGCGCGGAGAGAGCCTCGAGCAGCGCCTGGAGCGCGGTCCTCTGCCACTCTCCGAGGCGATGGGCCTCGCGAGGCAGATGGGGTCCGGACTCCAGGCGGCGCACCGCGCGGGGATCGTCCACCGGGATCTCAAACCGGCCAACGTCTTCCTCGTGCCCACCGACTCCGGAGGCACGGTGGGCGAGCAGGTGAAGCTGCTGGATTTCGGCATCTCCAAGATGCTCGATTCGAAGACGCTCCAGACCCAGGACTCGGTGCTCATGGGCACGCCGCAGTACATGGCGCCCGAGCAGGCCCTGGGGAAGAACAGCGAGATCAGCGCCCGGACGGATCTCTTCGCGCTCGGCGGCATCGTCTACGAGATGTTGACGGGCCGCCCTCCGTTCGCGGCCGAGCCGGGCTTGAGCGTCGTACAGGTGATGTTCCGCATCATCCACATGCAGCCCGAGCCCCTGGCGAGCCTCTGTCTGGAGGCGCCCGAGTCCGTCATCGCGGCGGTGAACCGCGCCCTGTCCAAGACGCCCGATGATCGCTTTCCGGATGTCGCGGCCTTCATCGCCGCGTTGACGGGCACGCCCCTCCGCTCGCTCCCGGGCATGGTGATGCCCGCGTCGCTCGCGGCCCGGAACGCGGCGGAGGCCGTGGGAACGGGCCGCTTCGAGGACGATGGGCTGGGTTCGACGCACATCCCCTCGTCGACCGCGCGTTTCGCGACGCCTCCTTCCGCTGCGATGCCGGACGCCGCCACGGAGGAGGAACTGGGCCTGGGCGCGACGCACATTCCCGCGTCGACCGCGCGCCTGGATCCCCCCGCGCCGACGCCTTCACCCGCTGTTCTTCCCGCTCCCGCTGTCCCGACATCGAGGCACAGGGGGGCACTCGCGGGCGCGGGACTGCTGATCCTTGGACTCCTGGCGGCGGGGGGCTGGATGTTGGCCCGGCCCGCGTCTCCACCCGCTGTTCAACTCAGCGTTCTCCCGGTGGTGGCGAGGCCCGAGCCGAGCGCTCCTGTTCAGGCGGCGCCCCCCGAGCCTCCCGCCCCGGTCGCCGTGCCCATTCCAGTGCCCGTCGCCGTTGCCTCCGCGCCCGATCAGGAGACTCCCAGCGCGAAGCGGCCCGTGAAGGGGAGCCCCCGCGCGAAGCCTTCCTCGAAAGAGGGCGTTCCCGAGAAGGCGCGCGAATTGTTGGACGAGGCCGAGGCCGCATTGGCGCGGGGACAAGCCGAGAAGGCGTTCGACTTGGCCCGCCAGAGTCAGCAAGCGGGTGTCACCGCCTGGTCGTACTCTGTGCAGACGCGGGCACTCTGCCTCCAAGGCGACCTTTCCAACGCGAAGGCGAAGTGGCTCAAGGCGAAGGAGCAGTTGCCCTCGGATGAACGTAGGCAGGTGGTGCAGTACTGCAAGCTCCACAAGATCGAACTCAAGTAGTGCCCATCCGCGCCAGCCCGCTCTGGAGCTCTGGCGCCCAACCAACAGGAGACAAATGTGAGAGGCATTCTGGCGACATGTGCCGTGGTCGCGGTGTTGAAGGCGGGCTCTTCCCTGGCCGCCGCCCCCGTGGGAGAAGGCAAGGTGTTCTCGGGCTCGGACGGCGAGCAGGTGGCGGTCATTCCGCTCACCCCCGAGGAGGACAAGAAGGCCATCCTCCTCGTCCAGGGCACGGACTCGGAGCTCGACGGGAAGGTCCTTCCCCATGACATCGAGAAGTCCGGTCAGGACACGCGCTATGTCACCCAGTGGCATGGCCGCCGCTACGCCACCGTCTACCTGAGCGTGTCCTCCGGCGGGGATCGCCGCAGGTATTACCTCCACATCCCGGGCCGCCGGGATAGCACGCTCGTTTCCTTCGATGACGCTCGCAGCAAGGCGCTCAAGCCCCAGGACGTGTACGCGCTCCACCAGAAGCAGAAGTCGGAGGGGTTGATCACGAAGTGGATGGCCTTCGACCGCAAGGGCGAGGAGGCCCAGGCCGAGACTTCCCTGGCCTCGTCCGCGAAGAGCCTCAACGCGGCTTGTGGTTCCCAGACGGCGGCCAAGGTGGACTGGAAGAGCATCTCGGACGAGCAGATCAAGCAGTACAGCATCTCCTCCTTCTGTGAGACCCCGCTCGATTCGCTCCGCAGGCTGTGTGGCGAGTCGGCCGAGGCGAAGAAGGTCGTCCAGGCGCAGGCGAAGGAAGTGGTGTGCCGCTTCGGCGGGGCGCTGACGGTGGATCGGACCGCGAGCGGCCTGACGTGGACGACTTCCACGGAGGCCTCCAACCAGGAGGACTTCGCCACGAAGTACTTCAAGGAGAACCTGGAGTCCACGCGCGGCAACGGCGAGAAGCTCGCCGAGCGCATGCGTCTGGAGAAGATCCGCGTGTGCACGGATGGCCAGGGGCACTACGTGGTGATCCGCCCCGATGAGCAGCAGAGCGTGCAGCTCGACTACGGCGATGGCAAGCGCTTCGTCAAGGTCGCCGCTCCGCCCTGGGCCATCTCCGGCTACCACTTCCTCGAGCCGCGCTTCTACAACAAGAGCATGAACCACTCGTTCCGGGGGCTCGACATGGGCCTGTACTCGGAGGTGGAGCTGGACGAGGGGAAGAACACCTGCGCGGTGCGCTGTGGCGATCGCTCCATTCCGTTCTCGCGGGTGGACGCCGAGCAGGCGGAGAAGATGGTGGCCGAGGCCACCTTCGAGCCCAACCCGCAGAAGTACGTGCCCTACGCGCTGTTGCGCGACCAGTCGGGCCGCTACTACCTGGTGGAGAAGGGCTTCCTCCCGGAGGATCGCAGCTACCGCGTCTCCATCGGCCCCAAGGGCAACCTCAAGCCGCAGCAGATGAAGGACGTGGTCGCGGACTCGAAGGGAGAGATCTTCTCCACGAAGAAGGGCGACCTGCGGCTGTTGGTGGACCGGGAGGCGCCCTCGTCGTGGATCGAGAAGAAGAAGAAGATCGAGCTGCGCGCGGTGCCCATCGAGGAGAACCTGCCGCTCATCTACAACGAGCTCGGGGTGTACACGGGGGCCCGTCTGGGCACGCCGTGCGACGACCAGTGAGCCGGGGGCCCGTCTCTCCGCCTGTCCAGGCGTAACGCGGGTTGCCTGTAGGGTGCGCTCTCCAGCCATGAGCGCATCGCGAGTCGAACAATTGCGCGAGCACGTCCGGGCTCGCGCCGAGAACCGTCCCGGGGTGTACCGCATGAGCGGGCCCTCGGGAGAGGTGCTCTACGTGGGCAAGTCCGTGCGGGTGCGCACGCGGCTGCTGTCGTACTTCCGGGCGCCTCGCGGAGAGAAGGGGGCGGAGATCATCGGCCATGCGCACGGGGTGGAGTGGGAGTACACCCCGAGCGAGTTCGCCGCCCTGTTGCAGGAGTTCCGTTCCATCAAGCGCTGGCGGCCTCCGTTCAACGTGGAGCACAAGCGGGACAACCTCCTGTGCTTCCTCAAGCTCACGCGCGAGTCCGTGCCCCGGTTGTTGGTGGCGGGACAGGTCATCAACGATGGGGCCGAGTACTTCGGGCCCGTGCGAGGCCGGCGCCGCGCCTCCGAGGCGGTGCGGGCGGTGTGTGACTTGCTGGAGCTGCGCGACTGCTCCGCGGATACGCCCATGCGGCTGGCGGATCAGATCGAGCTGTTCCGCGTCCAGGAGGACCCCCGGTGCATGCGCGGGCAGCTGGGCCGGTGTCTGTCCCCCTGCGCGGGCGGGTGCACGCGCACCGAGTACCAGGCCCGTGTCGCCCTGGCGCGCGACTTCCTCAATGGGTTGACGGATCAGCCGCTCGTGCTGCTGCGCGAGCGCATGGCGCTGGCGGCACGGCGGCTCCAGTTCGAGCATGCCGCCGAGCTGCGCGACCGCTCGGAGTCGCTGGAGCGGGTGCGGGACGCGCTGCTCCAGGTGGGCCAGTTCGTGGACCGGTTGTCCTTCGTCTACACCGTGCCGGGAGAGGCCGGGGAGGACCGCGTCTACGTCATCCGCCGGGGCAGCGTGCGCGCGGAGTCCGCCGCGCCGGTCTCGCCCGAGGAACGGCTCGCCGTGGAGGCGAAGGTGAGCGAGGCCTTCGAGAAGCCGGAGCCGAAGCTGATCGGCCTGCGCGCCCACGAGGCGCAGGAAGTGTTGCTCGTCGCCAAGTGGTTCCGGATGCACCCCGAGGAGTTGGAGCGCACCGTGCCCGTGTCTCGTGAGCAATACCCGGCGGCTCAGTGCGCTTCCAACGCCCGGCGGTAGGTGGCCAGGGTGCGCCGGGCGCAGTCGTCCCAGGTGAAAAGTCCGGCGCGCTCGCGACCCTTCTCCACGAGGCTCCGGCGCAGGGCGTCGTCCCGCACCAGCCGCTGCGCCGCGTCCCTCCAGGCGGAGGCGTCGTCGGGAGGGAGCAGCAGCGCGGCCTCGCCCACCACCTCGGGCAGGGACGTGGCGCGCGCGGCCACCACCGGTGTGCCACACGCCATGGCCTCCAGCGCGGGCAGGCCGAAGCCTTCGTAGCGCGAGGGCAGGAGCAGCGCCGTCGCCGCTCCGTACAGGAGGGGCATGTCGTCCTCGGGCATGTCGGACAGCTCGTGCGTGCCGTCGGGAAAGCCCAGCTCCCACGCCGCGCGCTTGCCCGCGAGCAGCACCAGGGGCTCGGGCAGCGTCTCCACCACGTCCGCCAGCATCCCCAGGTTCTTGAAGGGCTTGGTGTTGCCCACCGCGAGCAGGAAGCGCGGCGGCAGACGGTAGCGCTCGCGGAAGTCCCTCAGCTCCGAGGCCGTTGGCGGCTGGTAGCGCGCGTCCACGCCGTTGGGGATGACCTGGAGCCGGTAGGGCGACAGGCCCAGCTCTCGCGCCAGCTCGTCCCGGGAGAACTCCGAGACGGTGATGAGCGCCCGGGCCCTCTTCGCCCGAGGGCCCACGATGAGCCGGTAGTAGACGCGGCGGCTGGTGCCGTACTCCTCGGCGAGCACCAGGTGGTTGGCGTCGTGGAGCGTGGCCACCAGGCGGCCGGGCCACAGCGCGGGGACGGAAAAGGACGTCGCGTGGAACAGGTCCGGGCCCAGCTTCACCAGCGACGCGGCGAGCGCGGGCTGCTCGAGCGGGGACAGGAACCCGACCGGGCAGCGGTGCAGGGGCAGCCGGGGGGTGAGCGCACCCAGTCCCGCGGGCAGTCCCTCGGGGCCGGTGAGTCCGGCGAAGCGCAGGTCCGGCGCCAACTCGGGCAGCCGGCAGGCCAGTTCCAGCGCGTATCGCGCGATGCCGTGCAGCTGGCCACGGACCATGCGCAGGTCGATGAGGACGTTCGCCACGGAGTCAGGCACTACCATACCCACGAGGAGGGCAGGGGGTGATACAAGGCGCGCCCGTGAAGGTCGCCCTCGTCCATGACTGGCTCGTCACCCAGCGCGGAGGTGAGCACGTGCTCGAGGCACTGTGCGAACTCTTCCCGCAGGCGGACATCCACACCCTCGTGCACCTCCCTGGCGCCGTGCACCCGCGCATCGAAGCCCGGCCCATCCACACGTCCGTGCTCCAGCGCGTGCCCCGCATCCACAAGCTCTACCGGCACTTCCTCCCGGTACTCCCCCAGGTCATCGAGTCCATGCACCTGGCGGACGACTACGATCTGGTCATCTCCTCCAGCCATTGCGTGGCCAAGGGCATCCGCAAGCCGCCAGGGGCCAAGCACCTCTCCTACGTGCACGCGCCCATGCGCTACATGTGGGACCTGTTCGACGACTACTTCGGACCGGGCCGGGCCTCGCTGCCGGTGCGGGTGGCGGCCCATGCGGTGCGCCCCATGCTCCAGAAGTGGGACCGCGAGAGCACCGCGGGGGTGGACCGCCTGCTCGTCAACAGCCAGCACATCGCCCGGAAGGTGAAGCGCTTCTGGGGGCGGGACGCCACCGTGGTGTATCCGCCCGTGGCCCTGGAGCGCTTCTGCCAGCACCCGCTCACGGGGCTCGGGCAGGGTGGCTATTACCTGTGGCTGGGCGCCTTCGCTCCCTACAAGCGGCTGGACATCGCGCTGGAGGCCTTCCGCCACCTGGACGCGCCCCTATGGGTGGTGGGCACCGGCCAGGAGGCCGCGAAGCTCACCTCGGAGCCCTTGCCCCGGCGCATCCGCTTCCTCGGCTCCGTGTCGGACGAAGCGCTCGCGGGCCTCTACCGCGACGCGCGCGCGCTCATCTTCACCCCCGAGGAGGACTTCGGCATCGTCCCCCTGGAGGCGCAGGCCTCGGGCCGGCCCGTCATCGCCTACGGGCGGGGAGGCGCCCTGGAGACGGTCAGTCCCCGCACGGGCGTCTTCTTCGACACGCAGACGCCCGAGGCCCTGGCGGACGCCGTGCGCCGCTTCGAGGCCTGGGAGCCGGGCTTCCAGCCCTCCGACGCCCGGGCTCAGGCCGAGCGCTTCAGCCGGGCCGCCTTCCAGCGGGCGGTGAAGGCCGAGGTGGACGCGCTCCTCGGGACGCCCGGTGGGACGCACGCCGCACCCTGACAAGGGTGTCACGGACGTCACACTTCCCTGGGGTGGAGCGGGCGGAAAGTGGGGGCTCCAACGGGGGAGGGGGTCGGGGCAACCCCTTGGATTCCGGGCGCTTTCCATGCTACGAGCCCACCCGCCACGAGGGGGGGACCGGTAGTGGACGGCTCCTGACGCGGGGTGCGCCGCTTGCAGGTCGCGGGCGAGCGGTGTGGCAGGTCCAGGGCAAGGAGTTCCGCGTGTTCAGCCGGTTTCAGCGCTTCTACACGTCCATCAAGATCGCGGCCGATGTGGTGATGCTGACGGGGGCGTTCCTGCTCGCGTACGTCACGCGCTTCGACGGCCCCATTCCGGTGCTGTACGGAATGCCCGCATGGGAGGAGACGCTGCTGTCGCTGGCGACGGTGCTGCTCGTCTTCCCCATCACCTACCGGCAGGCGCGGCTGTACGCCACCAACCGGGCGCGCACGCACATCGGCGAGGTCTTCGAGGTCTTCAAGGCCACCATCATGGCCACGCTCATCGTGGTGGCGCTCACGTACTTCACGCGCGAGCGCTACTCGCGCTTGATGCTGGCGTTCTTCTCCGTCTACGCGTTCGTGGGCGTGTCCTCGGCGCGACTGCTGCTGCGCGGGGTGCTCAGCGCGGTGCGCCGGCGGGGCTACAACCTCAAGTCCATCCTCGTCATCGGCGCGGGGGAGCTGGGCCAGCGCGTCATCGAGACGGTGGAGGGCCACAAGGAGCTGGGCTTCCGCGTCGTGGGCCTGCTGTCCCTGCGGCCGGACAAGGTGGGCCAGCAGGTGCTGGGCGTGCCGGTGGTGGGCCACGTGAAGGACGTGGACACCGTGCTGGACGCGCGCTCGGTGGATCAGGTCATCATCGCGGTGCCGCTCGAGGAGCAGGGCGCCGTCAAGCCGCTCATGGAGCAACTGGCGCTGCGCACGGTGGACGTGAAGGTGGTGCCGGACCTCTACCAGTACGTCACCCTGTACGGCGGGCTGGAGGAGTTTGGCGGCCTGCCCATCATCAGCCTCCAGGGCGACCCCATGGCGGGCTGGAACATGGTGGCCAAGCGCGTCTTCGACATCCTCTTCGCGCTGGTGGCGCTCTTCGTGAGCGCGCCCTTCATGCTGCTCGTGGCGATCGCGGTGAAGCTCACCAGCCGCGGGCCCCTGCTCTATGCCCAGGAGCGCATGGGCATGGATGGCCAGACGTTCCACATCCTCAAATTCCGCACCATGCGCACGGACGCCGAGTCCTCCGGCGCCCTCATGGCCCGCAAGGACGATCCGCGGCGCACGCCCATCGGCACGTTCCTGCGCAAGTACTCGCTCGACGAATTGCCCCAGTTCTTCAACGTGCTGACGGGCGACATGAGCCTCGTGGGACCCCGGCCCGAGCGCCCCGTGTTCATCGAGGAGTTCAAACGTCAGATTCCCCGCTATCACCTGCGCCACAAGGTGAAGGCTGGCATCACCGGCTGGGCGCAGATCAACGGCCTGCGGGGGCAGACGTCCATCCAGAAGCGGATTGAGTACGACCTGTACTACATCGAGAACTGGTCCCTGCTCATGGACCTGAAGATCCTCGTGCGTACGGCGCTGGGCGGTTTCCTGTCCAAGAATGCCTATTAGCGTGGAGTGAAGAACAGCCTCGCGAAGTTCTGGCGTGTGTCGGACTTCTCCGGGCTTCCAGGTACAGCCGCCGGCGGTGGGGATCCCTACTATCTCCGCTGTATGGTCGATCAGCTCGGAGCGCATCTTGTCCGAAAGGGACTCCTCACCCAGACGCAACTGGATGAGGCCCTCAAGTCACGCCTCATCTACGGCGGCAGTCTGGGCACCCTCCTGGTCGAGCTGGGCATGCTCGACCTGGCCACGCTGGGACGGGCGCTGTCGGACACCTACCACTTTCCCCTCGTGACCGAGGCGGAGCTGGAGGCCGTCCCCGCCGAGACCGTGGCCCTGCTCAAACCCGAGCTCGCGCGCCAGCACCTGGCCTTCCCGCTGGCGCTCGAGGGCCGCCGCCTGCGCATGGCCCTGGCCGAGCCGCAGGATCCCCGGCATGTGGACTCGCTCGCGTTCGCCACGGGCATGCGCGTTGTTCCCTCCATCATCCCGGAGCTGCGTCTGTGGCGGGTCCTGGAGAAGCGCTACGGATTGCCCCGGCCGGTGCGGCCCGCGCGTCCCGGACAGCCCCGGCCCGGAGAGGGGCCGGGGAGCTCGCCGGGCATGGCCTTGAGTCTCACGCCTCGGCCCGCTCCGACCGCCCCCGGGGTTCCGACCGCCTCCGGGGTTCCGACCGCTGTCGTGGCGAAGCCCACTCCGACGGCGCCAGGTGTGGCCGTGAATGCTCCGTGGGGAGGGCAGGGCGTGGCCGCTCCGCCGAGGCCTCAGCCTGTCCCGATGGCCGTTCCTCTCGCGGTGGCGCCTCGTTCGGTCTCGGTCCCCCAGGCGGGGAACGTCCTCGTCGCGGCGGCGCCCCGGCCCGCGCCCGCCGTGGCCATGGCGGCGGGCACCGCCCCGGCCTTCTCTTTCGGCGCCGCGGCGCCGAGCCGTCCTCCGGGCCTCATGCCGAGAGCCCCCTCGGGGAACTCTCCCCGGGCCGTCAGGATGAATCGGCTCGTGGGGGGAGCGCCGCTGGCCTCCGCCGCGCGTTCCCTGCCAACGCCCCTGACGGTGGTGCAGCCCCCGCGGGAGCCCGTTGCCATGCCTCCGCCGAGTACACCTCCGGTCCAGGAGACAACGCCACCTCCCGCGCCTCCCGAGGCCATCATTCCCGTGGCCCAGGCCCTGGCCGAGCCCGAGCCGGTCAAGACGCCGGAGGTGGAGCGGGTGGCCGGTGACACGCCCCTTGAGACGTTGACGGAGTTCGCGGAGCGGGACATCCCCTTCGAGGATGCGTTGGCGGACATCCTGCGCACGGCCGAGCCCATCACCGATGCCTTGGCGCCCGAGCCCGTGGAAAAGACTCCCACGGCGAGCGAGGGGGATATTCCCTCCGCACCGGTTCGTGCGGTGGGGACGCCGCCTCCCTTCAATCCGCCGGTCGAGCCCGAGTGTGAATCCGTCGAGGCTCGTCCAGCGGTCTTGGTGCCGAAGGAGGAGCGCCGGGGACGACGGCCGAGGACCATGCTCGAGCTTCCCGCCGAAAGCGCCTCGGAGTCTTCCGGGGAGCTGAAGATGTCGTCGGACCTCGAGTACATCGAGTCGGACTCGGGCTCGTCGTCCTGGGCGCGTCGGGGCATCGAGGTGGACTTCTCCTCACAGGAGCCGGATCCGGTCGCCCCCGCGCCCGTGGTGGATTTCATTCCGGATTGGGACCCGTCCACCGAGTTCAGCGAGAACGGATCGCCGGGCGTGCAGTGGGTGCAGCTCCCCGAGGCCCTGGAGGCCGTACAGCGGGCGACGACGCGGGGAGAGCTGGGCCAGGCGCTGCTGTCCTACGCGCAGGGCCGCTTTCCCCGAGGCTTCCTGCTGGGCGAGACGTTTGGCTCGGTGCGAGTGGGACAGGCGTTTGGTCCGGGCAGCGACAAGACCGAGGTGGCGGCGTTGCAGGTGAACCTCTCGGTGCCGTCGATTCTCGCGCAAGCGGAGCTGGATGGAGGCCCCGTGGTTTCCTCCAAACCCTTGAGCCAGACGGACGAGGTGCTCTTCGCCGCGCTGGGGGAGACCTATTCCAACCTGATGGCGGCGCCCATCCGGGTGCGCCAGCGGGCGGTGGGATTCGTCGTCATCGACGGAGGACCCGCTCCGTTCGGACCCGAGGAAATCCATGAGATGGAGCAGTTGCTCGCGGCGGCCTCGGAAGCCTACGGCCGACTGCAGGGAACCTCCGTCTGACCCTCCCTGTGCTACGCCCCGTGTTACGTAGGGGCGTTGGACACGGAGGTGAGGATGAGGGTCTTCGGACTCGCCGCGTTTCTGCTGATGGCCTCGGCATGCGCGACGGCGCGGGTCGTGACGCTGGATACCGGGCAACGGGACACGATTGTCTACAGACCTGTCGATTCCGAGCAGGTCGTAATCGCTGAGAGGGAGTTCAAGAGCGCCGTCGCGCGGCTCGTGCTCGACATGCATTTGAAAGTCGTGCTCGATGCGCCCGAGCCGTTCGGCTCGCGCTCGTTGCTCGCCTCGGCCGGAGGAATCGTCGACGGAGTGCAAGGCCGGAAGGTTTCCGCTTCATCCTCGCGGTTCTGCCAGAGGCAGAGCAATCCCTCTACGTGCCTGAGTCTGTTCGCGGGTGAGTTCACCCTGGGAGAGATGGAGCGGCGCATGATGGCGCTCTCCTTCGCGCTGGATACGGTCTGGGAAGGGGTGGAGGAGGTGGTGAAGGACCTCGCCAATCCCGAGGCACTTCGCGCGATGGTGGTGTCCATCATCGGGACGTCGCTCGTCATGCTGGTCGCACCCGAACCCATCACGAAGTTCATCGCCATGGGTCTGGCGGCGTCGCTGATCGCGTACCTGGGGGTGGGACCGGTGTGGAACCTCGGGCAAGGATTCCTGCGGCTCATGGTGGAGTCGAAGAACGCTCGCGGCTTCGCGGAGCTGGAGGCATCCGGGCACCGGTTCGGAAAGGTGCTCGGAGGCAATGGGGCGCGTGTCCTGGTGCTCGTGGCGATGACGGCCATCGGTGGAAAGAACGCCATGGCCGCGCAAGGGCCCAAATTGCCAGGTGCCGCGCAGGCCGCCAAGCGGGCACAAACCGAGGGCGGCTTCCAGCTGTCGGCGGTCCTGGCGGGAGAGGTGCGGCCGATCGCACTTCCAGCGGCGGGAGTGCTGAACGTCTCGCTCGCGCCCACGGCTGTCGCGGCAATCGCCATGGGGCCCGGCGGCGTCATTCAGGGCGACCCGGACGGAGACATCCACCACATCTGCACCGACAAGAACGAGGTCTCCGAGGCATCAGGAGGACCCTGGACGCCCCTGTTCGAGACATTCTTTGAACAAGCTGGGATGAAGCTCAGCGACGTCGCGAACCAGGTGCGGATCAAGGGGCACAAGGGACCGCACCCTCGCGAGTACCACGAGGAGGTCTATAGTCGGATTGAACAGGCCACGCTTGGATGTCGGAGCGCCGCTGAATGTCGGCGAGCACTGGTCGACGTATTGACCAAAATCGCGCGTGAGTTGACGACTACTGGGACCAAGCTGCGAAAAATAGTCACAAGGAATCCAGATGCCTGATGACGCGAGCATGCGTTTCTTCAATCTGAAGATAGATGTCTATGTTCCAGGGCGCTGGTACATGGCCGCGCCCACGCATTCTGACGGGCAGCGACTTGAAGATCTCTGGGTCTTTACCCGAGGCGAGCCCATAGATGCGCCCGATCGGCTGCGCATTCCACTGCATCGTCCGGGTAGGCCGTTGGACTTCACGACTGCGGGCATGGGTTCAACTCCAATACTGAGTGAACGGGCAGCGGCTGTATTTCGGGAGATGGCTTCTCGCGAGACTCAACTCTTCCCCGTTGACGTGGAGGGGCAGAGCGAGCCCTATCATCTCCTTGTAGTTGCAAGGACGGTTCGCTGCATCGATGACGCAGCCTGCGCGGAAGCTCGGTACTACACGCCGGAAGACGGTAGGCTGGAGCGTGTGGGTGAGTATCAGGTCGTTTCGGGTCTGCGCATTGATAAATCCAAGGTCGGAGATGCCCGCGTCTTCAAAACCTGGGGTTGGCATCCTGCGCTCATCATTGATGAGAAGATCAAGACTGCCTTGGAACGAACTGGCATCGTGGGTGGGTACTTTGAAGAGGTGTGAACCGTAGGGGGTTTTCTCCGGACTTGAGTGGGTGTTGAACAAGGAGGTGGACATGAGGCTTCGCGGACTCACCGTGTTGCTGCTGCTGGCGTCGGCGTGCGCGACGACGCGGGTCGTGAATCTGGATACCGGGCAACGGGCAACCATTGTCTACAAGCCCATCGATTCCGAGCAGATCAAGATCGACGAACGGGAGTTCAAGAGCGCCGTCGCGCGGCTCGTGCTCGACATGAATTTGAAAGTCGTGCGCGACGAGCCCACGCGGGTGGAGCCGCGCTCGTTGCTCGCCTCGGCCGGGGGCAGCGTCGACGGAGCACAGGGCCGGAAGGTCACTGCTTCCTCCGCGCGGTACTGCCAGCGGCACGGTGCTCCCACGGCGTGCCTGAGCCTGTTCGCGGGTGAGTTCAACCTGGGACCGATGGAGCGGCGCATGATGGCGCTCTCCTTCGCACTGGATACGGTCTGGGAAGGGGTGGAGGAGGTGGTGAAGGACCTCGCCAATCCCGAGGCACTTCGCGCGATGGTGGTGTCCATCATCGGGACGTCGCTCGTCATGCTGGTCGCACCCGAGCCCATCACGAAGTTCATCGCGATGGGACTGACGGCGTCGCTGATTGCATACCTGGGCGTGGGACCGGTGTGGAATCTCGGGCAAGGATTCCTGCGGCTCATGGTGGAGTCGAAGAACGCTCGTGGCTTCGCGGAACTGGAGGCATCCGGGCACCGGTTCGGAAAGGTGCTCGGGGGCAATGGGGCACGAGTCCTGGTGCTCGTGGCGATGACGGCCATCGGTGGAAAGAACGCCATGGCCGCGCAAGGGCCCAAATTGCCAGGTGCCGCGCAGGCCGCCATGCGGGCACAAACCGAGGGTGGTTTCCGACTGTCGGCGGTACTGGCGGGAGAGGTGCGATCGATCTCTCTTCCAGCAGCGGGCGTGCTGAATGTTTCGCTCGCGCCCACGGCCGTGGCGGCGGTCGCCATGGGCGACGGTGGTGCCATTCAGGGAGAGCCGGATGGTGACATCCACCACATCTGTACCGACAAGAACGAGGTCTCCGAGGCATCAGGAGGACCCTGGACACCGCTGTTCGAGCCCTACTTCAACCGGGCTCAGATGAAGCTGAGCGATGTCGCGAACCAGGTGCGCATCAAAGGGCACAAAGGGCCACACCCCCGTGAATACCATCAAGAGGTGTTCAGACGTATTGAACGAGACATGAGTGAATGCAGAGGGGCTGCCCAATGCCGTGCTGTATTGATCGATACGTTGGCCCAGATCGCGCGTGAACTAACAACTGCGGGAACCAAATTGAGAAAGCTCATTACAAGGAATACCGATGCATGAGGACGTGAATGGACGCTTCTTTAATCTGCAAATAGACGCCTATGTTCCAGGTCGCTGGTATATGTCTGAGCCAACCATGCCTGACGGTCAGGAGATTGATGATATTTGGCAATTTACACGCGGAGAGCGGATAACGCCTCCCGGGCATCTGTGCGTTCCACTTCTACGTCCTGGTAATCCTCTTGACTTTACCACGGCAGGATTTGGATCGACTCCGATACTTAGTGAGCGGGCGGCAGCCGTGTTCCACGATATGGCATCCAAAGACATTCAACTCTTCCCTGTTGAAGTAGAGGGACAGGCCAAGCCCTATCATCTCCTCGTTGTGGCACGGACAGTTCGCTGCATTGACGACAGGGCATGTGAAGATGCCCGCCTCTACACTCCGGCCGATGGGCGGCCAGACCGGATTGGGGAATACCGCGTTGTTTCTGGTCTGCGCATCGACAAGTCAAAGGTCGGCGATGCCCGTGTGTTTAAAACCTGGGGTTGGCATCCCGCGCTTGTCGTTGACGGAGAGATCAAGGCCGCCTTGGAGCGGACTGGCATTGTGGGCGGGTACTTCGAAGAGGTATGACTCGTAGACCCATGAGGCGTGTTCGATGTTGATGCGCCCGACCGAACCCAATTCCGAGCTGCTGTGCCCGTGGCCGAGGTGAAGCCGCCGTTCTGTTCGTCGGCTGGGTTCGAGGCGGAGTGGCTTGGAGCGAAGGCATGTTTCCGATTGGGACCCATCCACGGAGTTCAACGAGAACGGGTCGCCGGGCGTGAAGTGGGTGCAGTTGGCCGAGGCCTGGGGGTGCCCTTGGCCCGAGGCGTTCGACGAGCTAAAGCGGCTGCTCGTGGCGGCATTAGAAACCTACGGTCGGTTGGCGGGATGCCTCGACTTGACAGGGCGTCCCGTTAACGGGACTGGGTACGTGGACTCATCGCGGAAGGCATGCTGCGATGAAACCTTGAGGCATGATTCCATGGGACGACGCTTCTTTGATCTGTGTATTGATGTTTACGTGCCAGGACGTTGGTACATGTCCGAGCCAACCTTACCCGATGGTCAAGAAGTCGATGATGTTTGGGCATTTACCCGTGGAAAACGGATTGCGCCACCTGGGCTGTTGCGAATTCCAATTTATCGTCCTGGCGTGCCCTTGGATTTTACAACTGCGGGAGTGGGAATGACCCCAATCCTCAGTGCGCGAGCCGCGTCGGTGTTCCGCGCAATGGCTCCTGAAGATACTCAACTTTTCCCTGTTGGAGTGGAGGGCCAAACTGACAACTATCACCTCCTTGTTGTTACACGGACGGTTCGCTGCATTGACGACAAGTCGTGTGAGGGCGCGCGGTACTTCACTCCGGAGGATGGGAGACCGGAGCGTGTGGGCGAGTACCAGGTTGTTTCGGGGCTCCGCATCGATAAGTCGAAGGTAGGAAGCGCCTGTGTTTTTAAAACCTGGGGATGGCGTCCCGCGCTCATCGTCGACGAGCAAATAAAAGCCGCGTTGGAGCAAACTGGTATCAGCGGCGGGTACTTCAAGGAGGTTTGAATCTCCGATGGTCGCCGTTGAGTGGTTGCTACGGCAGGCGAACGCTCAATCCACTTCCGACATCTGGCAATCTGTAGAGCGGGGTCTTGCCAATGTTCTCGCGAAGATCCTTGAGTAGCAAGTGCGCGGCTATCTGAGCCCCGACGGGGATGCCGAGATGAAGAAGATGGGGACGAAGAAGGGCATTCAACGGCGCCGCACACTCTCGTCGCTTCATCCGGACGCGGCGGGCCTCGACGCGGAACAATCCCACTCCTGTCGCCTCCTCCTCGTCAGACGGTTGAGTTAGGCTCTCTTACCGATGTTCATGTTTCTTCAGTTCTTGAAGTGTAGTGAGCTGTAGCACTGTTCATCTGAAAAAGCCCCGGTGAGCCTTGGGGCTCACCGGGGCTCATTCGTTCACAGTGGGTCTCTCAGCTGCAGCCGCTCGTGGTGCCGCAGTTGCTGCACTTGTAGCAGGCGCCGTTGCGCACCATGATCTCCCCGCAGGTGTGGCAGGGCGGGGCGTCGGCCTGGTTCAGGTACGTCCGCCTCGGCGTGGCCATCGGCAGCGCCACCACCGGCGCCGCCTTCACCTCCGGCTGGGGCTCGGGCGCAGCCACCTGCTTCTCCACCGCCGCCTCCATGTCGTCCGCCGTCTCCTGCTCGGCCGGCAGGAACTTCAACGCCAGCCAGCGGAAGATGTAGTCGACAATCGACTTCGCGATCGGCACCGCCGGGTTGCCCGTGAAGCCGCTCGGCTCGAAGCGCACGTGGCAGAACTTGTCCACCAGCACCTGCAGCGGCACCCCGTACTGCAACGCCAGTGACACCGCCGTGGCGAAGCTGTCCATCAGGCCGCTCACCACCGAGCCTTCCTTCGCCATCACGCAGAACAGCTCGCCCGGCGTGCCGTCCTCGTACATGCCCACCGTCAGGTAGCCCTCGTGGCCCCCAATCGAGAACTTGTGCGTGATGGCCTGGCGCTCGTCCGGCAGGCGCCGGCGCATGGCGTTGGCGTCGCGCACCGCGGCCAGCGCGGGCTCGGCCACCGCCAGCTTCGTGTCCTTCACCGTGTCCTTCGAGGTGTTCAGCGGCTGGGTGCGCTTGCAGCCATCGCGGTACACCGCCACGGCCTTGAGCCCCATCTTCCACGCCTCGATGTAGGCCTTCTCGATGTCCTCCACCGTGGCGTTGGACGGCATGTTCACCGTCTTGGAGATGGCGCCCGACAGGAAGGGCTGCGTCGCGCCCATCATGTGCAGGTGGCCCATCCAGTGGATGCTGCGCTGGCCCTTGGCCGGTTTGAAGGCGCAGTCGAACACCGGCAGGTGCTCGGGCTTGAGGTGCGGGGCGCCCTCGATCGTCTCGTGCTTGTCCAGGTAGGTGATGATGTCCTGGGCCTGCGTCTGCCGGTAGCCGAGCTTCTCGAGCGCGAAGGGCACCGTCTGGTTGACGATCTTCAGCATGCCGCCGCCCACCAGCTTCTTGTACTTGATGAGCGCGATGTCGGGCTCGATCCCCGTGGTGTCGCAGTCCATCATGAAGCCGATGGTGCCCGTGGGCGCCAGCACCGTCACCTGGCTGTTGCGGAAGCCGTGCTCCGTGCCGAACGCCAGCGCCTGATCCCACGCGCGCTTCTGCGCGTCGAACAGCTCCTCGCTCACGCCCTCGCCGGGGATGTTGTAGGCGGCCTTGCGGTGCTTGCGGATGACGCCCAGGAAGGGCTCGGCGTTCTTCGGGTAGCCCGCGAACGCGCCCTGCTTCTCCGCCATGCGCGCGCTCATGGCGTACGCCTGGCCGCACATGAGCGAGGTGATGGCGCCCGCGTAGTTGCGGCCCACGTCCGAGTCATACGGCAGGCCCGCGGCCATCAAGAGCGCGCCGAGGTTGGCGTAGCCGAGGCCCAGGGGCCGGAAGGCGTGGCTGTTCTCCTCGATCTTCTTCGAGGGGTACTTGGAGTTGCCGACGATGATCTCCATGGCCAAGAGCACCACGTCCACCGCGTGCTTGAAGGCGGTGACGTCGAAGTCGCCGTCGATGGTGCGGAAGTGCATCAGGTTCAGCGACGCCAGGTTGCAGGCCGAGTCGTCGAGGAACATGTACTCCGAGCACGGGTTGGACGCGTTGATGCGCGCCGTGTTCGAGCAGGTGTGCCAGGCGTTGACGGTGGTGTCGAACTGCATGCCGGGGTCACCGCACAGGTGCGCCGCCGAGGCGATCTCCCGGAACACCTCGCGTGCCTGGAGCGTCTCCATGGGCCGGCCGTCGCGCACCGCGTGCGTCGTCCACGCGCCGTCGTTGATGACCGCGCGCATGAACTCGTCCGTCACGCGCACCGAGTTGTTGGAGTTCTGGAAGAAGACGGAGGCGTAGGCCTCGCCGTTGAAGCTCGGGTCGTACCCGGCCTCGATGAGCGCCCAGGCCTTCTTCTCCTCGTTGGCCTTGCACCGCACGAAGTCCAGCACGTCCGGGTGGTTGGCGTTGAGGATCACCATCTTGGCGGCGCGGCGCGTCTTGCCGCCGCTCTTGATGACGCCGGCGAACGCGTCGAAGCCCTTCATGAAGGAGACGGGGCCGGAGGCGGTGCCGCCGCCCGCGAGCAGCTCCTTGCTCGAGCGCAGGCTGGACAGGTTGCTGCCCGTGCCCGAGCCGTACTTGAAGAGCATGCCCTCGGTCTTGGCCAGGCCGAGGATGGACTCCATGTTGTCATCCACCGAGTTGATGAAGCACGCCGAGCACTGCGGGTGCTCCTCCACGCCCACGTTGAACCAGACGGGCGAGTTGAAGGCCGCCTTCTGGCGCAGCAAGAGGTGGGTGAGCTCCGCGTGGAAGGTGTCGCGGTCCGTGGCCGTGGCGAAGTAGCCGCCCTGGGCGCCCCAGCGGGTGAGGGTGTCCACCACGCGCGCCACCAGCCCGCGCACGCTCGTCTCGCGCTCGGCGGTGCCGGGGGTGCCCCGGAAGTACTTCGACGCCACCACGTTGGTGGCCAGCATCGACCAGGACTTGGGGACCTCCACGTCCTTCTGCTGGAAGACGGACTTGCCGTCCTCGCCCGAGATGCCCGCGGTGCGCAGCTCCCACGCCAGCTCATCCGCCGGGTCCACCCCGGGCGTGGTGAAGAAGCGCTCCACCGTCAGCCCCGCCGCCGCCGGGGTCTTCGACCCCGCCAGCTCCTTGCCGTCCAATACCGCCGCCGTGGCGTTCAGTTCGTGGTGTTCCATGGGTCCCTCGGTCGTATTCACTCTGCGTACGACTGCGAAATTCGCGAAAAGCCAAGTCCGCGAGATCGCTCGGGATCGAGACGTCTCACGGGAACTCTCGTCCGTTTCCGCCAGGGAAAGGGAGAGAGGAGGTGGTGGGGTGTCAGGAGCGCTGACGTCGCGCTTGGCCGCTCGGTGAGCGGGTAGGTAAGCAAAGGTACGATCCTCGTTGAAGGATCGTCAAGGCCGCACCCCTAGATCTTGTGCACGTCATTATCGCACCACCTACAGCTAGGGGATTGTGGCCTGTCGAACGCTTCCTCGAGGACTCGCTGTCCGTCCGGGCGGGGCATTCGCGGACCGCGATCTAAAGCCACACGGCCCGCCGATCAACTCTCTTGAATAACCACACGTCGTTGGATGACGAGTCATGTAGGGTCACTCTCGGAACAGAGGATGTGATCAGAAACAGATGTTTGCTGGGAGTCTGTGCACGAAGCGTTCCCCTGCCTAGGGGCGCGGGCCCGAAGGGGGAGGGGGCGCGGGGGGTCGACCGTCGCTTTTGAACGGAAGCCGCGTTAGGACGGGCCCATGCCTCCGTTCAAACGTCACGTATTCGTCTGTACCAACCGGCGTCCCGATGGCCACCCCAAGGGGTGCTGTGCCACGAAGGGGGGCGAGGAAGTGCGCGCCCGCTTCAAGGACGAGCTGGAGAAGCGCGGTCTCAAGGGGCAGATGCGTGCCAACGCCGCCGGGTGCTTGGACACCTGTTCCTTCGGCGTGTCGGTGGTCGTCTACCCCGAGGGCACCTGGTACGGCGAGGTGAAGCCCGAGGACGTGCCCGCGATCGTCGACGAGCATCTGGTGGGGGGCAAGCCCGTGGAGCGGCTGCTGATGCCCTTCTCCCGCCCGAAGACGCAGGAGTAGGACGCGCCCGCGGTCCATTGGGCTCAACTGCCGCTGGAGGCGCGCTTCTCGAAGTAGCAGAGGTCCACCATCAGCGTGGCGGCGAGCACCATCTGCCGCAGCCGCCCGTCGGTGTGCCCGGCGTGGAATTCCACCCCGAAGTTGTCGGCGTCGGTGAAGGACTCGGTGACGAAGCCGCTCCACTGCTTGCGGATGGTGGCCGCCTTCTGGTCATGCACGAGGACGTGGAAGGTCCACGGCCTCCAGATGGGCCCCTCCAGCCGGGCCATCACTCCGCCCGCGGGGGTGCACAGGTCGAAGTGGCGCTTGAGCACCCCGAAGCGCTGTTGGATGTAGCCCAGGGGACGTCCGTCCCAGGCCGTCACCTCCACGCGCGTGAAGAAGAAGGTGAAGACGCGCTTGAGGCTCAAGGCGAGGGTGCCCCCGCTCGTCATGAACTCCAGTTGCACGGAGCGGAAGGGCCAGAAGTTGCGCACCAGTGCCTGGGCCAGGCCCTGGCCCGTCTCGCCCACGTACAGCATGAAGTGCGCGTTGGAATCCAGGACCTCGTAGCGGTTGCGCGTCTCCCAGCTGAGCAGGGCCTCGCCCCATTCACGCTGCTGGCGCACGTTCAGGCTCGAGCCCTCGAACAGGGCCGCGAGCGCGTGCCGCAATTCCGGGCCCATGTACCGGGGCTCTCCTGGCAAGCCCTTTCCCGCCCCCGACGCGTCGCGCTCCGCCTTCTGCGCGCGCTGCTCCGGCTGCGTGCGCTCCTTCCAGTCCAGCTCCAACCCGCTGTTCTCGGTGGTCCACTTCGGCTGGTCGCTCATGGCGGCCCAGGCTAGTGCGGACGTCGCGGACTCCGGAAGCACGCCCCCCTCGGACATGAAAAAGGCGGTGGGCCCGAGCAGCGCCCACCGCCTGAATCCCGTCCCACCGCGAAAGTTCTAGTCGCGGCGCTGGCCGGTGAGGCGCAGCAGGGAGATGAAGAGGTTGATGAAGTCCAGGTACAGGTTCAGGGCGCCGTTGATGCTCGCCGCGGCGGCCGAGCGGTAGCCCCCGGCGGCGTGCATCTCGCGCAGCTTCTGCGTGTCGTACGCGGTGAGGCCCGCGAAGACGACCACGCCCGCGCACCCGAGCACGAAGTTGAGCGCCGAGCTCTGCACGAAGATCTGCACGATGCTGGCGACGACCACGCCGATGAGGCCCATGAAGAGGAACGTGCGCATGGGGCTCAGGTCCCGCTTGGTGACCGTGCCGTAGACGCTCATCGCTCCGAAGGAGGCGCCGGCCATCAGGAAGGCATTGGCGATGGAGCCCTGCGTGTAGACGTAGAAGAGGACGGAGAACGTCAGTCCGGTGAGGATCGAGTACGCGAGGAAGAGCCCTCCGGCGACCGCGCCCGACAGCCGGGTCGCCGTGGCCGAGAGGCCGAACACCAGACCCAACTGCGCGATCACCAGCAGCCAGCGGAACCGCACCACCTGCATCACGAACTCCGGCGTGGCGGCGATGAACATCGCCACGAGGCCCGTCACCATGAGGCCCGCGAACATCCAGCTGTACACGCGCGACATGAAGGCGCGCCGGGACTCCTGCACGAGGACGTCATCGACCCCGCTCCGAGCCGTCTGCCACCCCTGCGTTTCCCAAGCCATGGATTCCGTGTCCTTTCGTGAAAAGAGAGGCGGGGGTCCCGCCCGATGGTTCATCTATATAGCGTGATCGTGTCCGCACAACCCGCGAGCGGCCGATCTCTTCCCCGTGCGTTGGATGGAAGGAATCACCGGGCCTTCCATGCCCGGAGGAGTTCCCGGGCGACCTCGGTGGTGATGAGCGGCAGCACGCCCCCTCCCCCCACGATATTCACGATCTCCGAGGTGGAGCCCCGGCACACCCCTCCCCACGCCGGCTGCCTGTCCAGCCCCACCGAGGCATAGGCGGAGTAGTCCACGTGCAGCCGCAGGGGCGTGACGCCGTGTGTCTCGCACAGCAGATGCTCCTCGGGGGTGGTTTCCACCACTTCCTGCACCACGAAGCCGCCACCGAGCGAGTCCGTGGCGGCTCGCTCGCACAGGGCCGTCCAGGTGAGCGTTTCCCCGTACGCGGCGCGGGCACGTTCCTCGAAGGCTGGCGTGCCCACCGAGCGGCCGAGGTAGACGGCCCGGCCGCCGTAGTCCCATGCCCGCTTGAGGACGAAGCGCTCGGGATCCGCCGCCACGCGCGTCACCAGGTCCGCCACCGTCGAGCCGTCGGGTCCCTTGCCGGGCCCATGCGTGAAGGTGCGCGTCCAGGGCACCGAGACGCGGATGGCCTCCAGTTCCTCGGGGGTGAGTCCGGCGGCGTCCGCCAGCGTGGGGTCCTCGAGCGACTGGGAGACGAGCGCGAAGGTCGTCTTCACCTCCACGGGAGAGGCGGGGGGGTTGAGCAGCACCGCCTTGCGGCCCGGCACCGTGCCGAAGAACTCCTCCATCCATGGCGCGGGAGACTCCTCCAGACGCCGCGAGAAGAGGTGCCGGTACACGAGCTCGTAGCGCTTGCCGCGGACCTCGAAATGCTCCTCGCCGGACACCTCGTCCGGGTGGACGACGTCCGCGTCCGCGCCGAACTCGCGGAAGCGCGCGCACAGGTAGTGCTGCTCGGTGAGCTGCGCGTCGTGGCGGCGGCAGAGCAGGGCGAGGGTGCGGGGCGTCTGGCCCTCGCGCTCGGCCGCGTAGCCCGCGAGCAGGGCGTCATACAGCGCGCGCGCGTTGCCGCCATTGGCGGTGAGGAGCGGGGGAATGGCCGCCTCGGGCATGCCGAAGTGCCGGGCCACGCCCTCGATGAAGGTGTGTGCCGCGATGTCCGAGTAGCCCTGCATGGCGGGAATGGTGGCGTTGACCTCCAGGGCGCGCGGCCGCGAGTCCACGAAGTAGTCCACGCGCGTGGTGGCCAGCCGCGTGACATTCGCGAAGGTGCGCTCGGTGAGCGCGCGCTCGATGGGCGACAGGCCTCCGAGCAGCAGCTCCCGGCGTTCACTGGCGAGCACCGCGCGGGTCACCTTCATGGTGGCGGAGGCCAGGTGCGCGGAGAGGGTGGCACGGCGGCGGATCTCCTCGGCGTCGAGGATGACGGGCGTGGCGGTGACGGGAATGGGACGGGTGGTGCCGTCCCGCTGGGTCACGGCGAGGCCTCGCGCGTACGCGGCGCGCGCCAGCTCGGGTCCGAAGTGGACCGCCTGCTGCCGCAGCACTTCCAGGAGTTCTTGCACGGGGGGTTCCTTCTGGTGTCGGCGCCCTTCCTACTCCGACCCAGTCCGGCCGGGAATGACTTCGGCGGGCGGCCCGTCAGCGGAATAACGCGCCAGCACGGCCTTCACCGTGCAACTGCTTGCACCCGACCGGACCCTCGCGTACAACTCATGTAACGCAACTGGGTTGCACTGGGAGCCGTTTCGTCGTGAATCCCCGCCACGAGCCAGCGAAGCACCGACGGCCGCGCCTGCTGGCGCTGCCCGTGGTGCTGTTGTGCGCGCTGGCCTATCTGGGGAGCGCGGCCCACTTCGTCCTGGTCCAGCATCGCGCGTGCCTCGAGCACGGCGACCTGCTGCACGCGGATGAGCTGGAGCCGGGAGCGGTGTTCGCGCAGGCGCCGTCCTTCGAGGACGAGCGCTTCACGCGCGCGGAGGCGAAGGTGCCCGGGCATGGCTCGGACGCCCACTGCGCGCATGCCTTCCTGCGCCGGGCGGTTCTTCCTCCGGTGGAAGTGCAACCCGTGCTGGAAGTGCCGGTCCTGGAGGGACCGGTGCTGGCCCAGGTCCGTGAGTCCGTCGAGCCGCCGGTGGCGTGGCTGCACCTCGCGCCCAAGGCGTCTCCGCCTCGCGTTTGAGCGCGTCCGCGCTTCGTTCCTCCTTCGTGCATCGCTGACGCCGTCCGTTCCGCGAAGACTCCTTCGGGGGTTCGGTTACCACGTGCCCGTGCTTCGCCTCCCAGGCGTTCGCGGAAGCCCGTGCGCCGTGCCCTGACGCCGGAGCCTCGTGTCGCGGCTCCGGTTCGGCCTGGCGGCTGCCCTCGATGCCGTGCGCTCTCCGCACGTGCCTCACTCCCCACGTCGCGTCCCGTCCGCCTTCACCGGGCAACGGGGACGTGAGGGCTTCGTCGTACCTCCCCGTCGTTCTCACACACCTGGAGTTCCCATCATGATGAAGAAGCTGCTGTCCGCCTGCCTGCTGTCGAGCGCGTTGCTCGTGGGTTGTGGCGGTTCCACCGAGGACGCGGACGGCGAGGGCTGCGAGCACCTCCAGGCAGGTCCTGGCGTGGCCATCACCGCGAGCACCACGGCGGGCAATGCCCCCGCGGTGAGCAATGATCACAAGCGCTACGACATCGCGCTGCCCTCGGGGAGCGCTGGCTCGGTGTCCTTCGCGGCGAGCGAGGCCACCGACTACGTCTTCTTCCTCAACGCGGATGTGCCCCTGACCGTCACCAGCGCCTCTGGCCAGAGCGTGGCGTTCGAGTCGTCCGCGAAGAGCTCCGAGTCCTGCACGGACATCAAGGGCCGCCACGTGGTGCCGCTGGAAGTGGGCACCTACACCCTGACGCTCGGTCCCGCGTCCGGCACGGTCTCGCTCGTCATCGAGGAGTCCGGCCACGAGCACGAGCACTGAGCCGTCCGCGTTCCACCCGATTCACTCCGTAGGAGAAGACGACATGGGTACCTTCAAGCAATTCCTGGATGAGCAGAAGCTCGAGCCCCGCACCCTGGTGCGCCTGTCCTCCCAGTTGGAGGCGCGCTCCGAGACGGACCGCGAGCTGAGCAAGCAGCGCTCCGACAAGCGGCGTGACAAGGAGCAGCAGAACAAGCCCTACGCCGAGCTGGGCATCGCCAAGCCCCGGAGCGGCCGGGGCGTGAGCGAGCAGCAGGTGAGCGCGGCCCTCGCGGACGAGCCCCTGTCGCCGAAGGTGCGCGGCAAGCTGGTGCGCGCGGTGAGCGCCGCGGTGGGCAAGAAGGGCGGCGCCGAGGTGACGTTCCAGTCCTTGTTCGGCGAGGTGAAGGCCAGCAAGGGCGTGACGGCCAAGAAGGCGAGCTGAGGTCATCATGGGCTCCTCCCTTCCTTGTGCCCTGCCGCACGAGCTGCGCCGCCAGGGCGAGCGGTTGTTCGACGTCTCCATGTGGTGCCTCGGCCGCGATGTGCTCCACCCGGAGAACCTGCTCCTGCGCCGGGGCCTGCGCCGCGAGCGCATTCCCCAGGGACAGCAGGGCACCAGTGCCTACAGCACGGCACTGGGGGAGGGAGGAGCCCTCACGTTGTGGGGCTTCGGCGTGGTGTGCCGCGAGGGCCGTGACTGCGTCTACGTGCCGCGCTGCGGCTTCAACCCCGTGCTGGTGGACGAGCAGCGGCTCGCGCGGCCCGTCTTCAACGCGGCGGACCTCGGCGTGCCCCGTCTGCCCGCCACCCCGGGCGAGTGCTCCGCCGCGCGCGCCGCGTTGGTGGTCGTGGCCGATTGGTTGGCCTCGCATGAGGAGTGGGTGGGGGCGCTGTTGGGCCCCGAGTGGCGGCGCGAGTGCATCGCGGCGCTGAAGAAGGCGCCGTCGCTGCCCGTGGAGGGGCTGGCGGCGGCGTGGCGGGAGTGGGCGGCGCGGGTCGAGGCGCTGGAACTGTCCGTCGTGGACGCGTCGTTGGCCCCGCTCGCCGGGGCATGAGGAGAACACCATGCTGGCGCTACATCTCCGAAACGAGGAGTCCCCCCTCTTCCCCCTCGCTCCCTGGGATGAAATCCCGGACCTGGAGCTGCCCACCCCCGCGTTGCGCGAGGGCCTGGGACGCGCCCACTTGAAGGTGAGCACCCCCGTGCCCCTGGCCCAGGCCTGGTTCGATCAGGGCCTGCGGCTGCTGCACCTGGGCTGGCGCGGCGAGGCACGGCGGGCCTTCGCGGAGGCGGTTCGGAGGGATCCCCAGCTCGCCATGGCGTGGTGGGGCCTGGCCTTGACGCGAGGTGCCGGGGCGCGCTGCGCGGCCGCCCGCGCGGAGTCCATCTACAAGGCGCTCGCGCTCAGCGAGGGCGTGACGGACGCGGAGCAGCGCTACATCGTCGCCGCCACCTTCCTGGCCAACAAGGGCCCCGCCAACGGCCGCCACGGCTTCGTGCGCGAGATGGAAGGCCTCATCGAGCGCTTCCCCGAGGACGCCGAGGCCCGGCTGTTGCTCGCGGGGTTGCTCGCGGACGGATACGAGGCGGATGGGCGTCCCTCGCCCGGCCAGTCCTATGCCCAGGTGCTGGTGCGCGAGTTGCTGCGCACGCATCCGGATCACGAGGGGGTGCACGCGGCCTGGGTGCGCATGCGCGAGGAGAGCGCCCGGCCCGAGGAGGCCCTGGAGAGTGCCCGCCGGTTGCGGGTGCTGGCGCCCCAGGCCGCTCCGGCCCTGCTCGCCGCGGGCCGATTGTTCCTGCGCACCGGCCACACCCGGGAGGCCCGGGAAGTGCTCGAGGAGGCCGTGGCCGTGGAGGACGCCTGGCGCGAGCGCGAGTCACTGCCCGGCTCCGCCGCGCCCGTGGCGGGCGTGGCCCTGCGGCTGCTCGTCCAGGCCTGCGCCGACGCGGGGCGGTATGGCGAGGCCCAGGCCTGGGCCCGCCGCCTGCGCGCCCGCGCGGAGGAGGTGTCGCCCCGGGTGGAGCAGGCGCTCGTGTTCGCCGCGGGTGCCTTGTCCGGGCTGCACCTGCGCTTCGGCTTCCTGCGCGCCGCGGCGGAGCTGCGCGTGGAGCTGACGCCCGAGGCCCGTTCCACGGAGCGCGTGCTGCTCTCTGGCATGGAGCTGTATGCCCGGGGCCTGCGCGCCCTGGAGATCGGCCAGTGCACGGAGGCCGATCGGGTCTGCACGGCGCTCGATGCGCTCCACCCGCCGCTGTCCGAGGAGACGCGGGGAGACGGCCGTCTGCTCTGTCCCCGGGATGTCGCCCGGGTCGTGGAACTGGCCGCGTGCGAGCTGCGCGGCGCACTGGAGGCGAAGCAGGGGGACCCCGCCCGTGCCGAGGCCACGCTCACTCGGGCCATCCGCCTGGAGCGCCGCCTGCGCGCGGCGGGACCTCCGGCCTTCTCCCGCCCGGCCCGTGAGACGCTGGCGAGGATCCGTCTGCGCTTCGGCCGCGAGGACAAGGCGCTGGAGCTGGCCGACGCCCTCGTCAAGGCGAGGCCCGGCAGCGGCCACGCCTGGCTCCACCTCGCCGAGGTCCACCTCGCCCGGGGCTCGGCCTCCGAGGCCGCCGCGGCATTCGCCTCGTGCCTGGAGCGCTGGCGAGACGCGGATGCCCACCTGCCCGAGGTCCAGCGTGCCCAGGCCTTTCGCGCGGGCCCCAAGCGACCCAACCCCCTGCGCCTGCTCCGCTCCGAGGAAAACGTCCCGGCCTGAGCCCCGTGCTCAGGCCGCGGTCCGGGTCTCCATCGACTCGACGAACGCGAGGATGCGCCGCCCGCATTCCTCGGGCTTCTCCAGCGGAAAGAGGTGGCCACCCGGCACCTCCTCGGTCTGGATGCCGGGCCGCGTGTGCCGCACCCGCTCCAGGGCCTCGGGCGTGAGCGTGTCCGAGGTGCTTCCACGCAGCACGAGCACTGGCACCTTCACGTCGCGCAGCCGCTTCCAGATGGCTCGCGGCGAGGTCTCGAAGATGCGCGCCTCCCAGGCCGTGGGAATGGTGAGCCTCATTCCACCGCCAGGGGCATCGGTGAGGCCGTGGGCGAGGTAGTCCTGGAAGCACGCCGGATCGAATCCCCGGAAGAGCGCCTTCTTGCCGTAGCTCGCGGCGGCTTCCTCTCGCGAGCCCCAGTGTTCGCGGCGCCGGCGGGCCAGACTCGCCGGGGGAATCCGGCCGCGCAGGCCGAGCCACCCGAGCAACTGGATGGCCAGCTCCCGCCCGCCCGTGAATAGCACTGGATCCAACATCACCACGGCCTGGAAGAGCTCCGGATGATTCGCGGCGGCGATCAGCGTGGCCACGCCGCCCATGCTGTGTCCCACGCCCACCACGCGCGAGAGGCCCTGGGCGCGCAGGGCCTGCACCAGATCGTCGGCCATGTCGTCCCAGTGCCGCATCGACAGGGGATTCGCCCCGGGCACCAGGCAGCGGCTCTCCAGGGTGTAGACGTGTGCGCGGGGCGTGAGGCAGTCCATCAACCGGCGGTAGCTCCCTGGGGGAAAGCCGTTGGCGTGCGCGAGGTGCAGGGCGGGGCCGTGGCCTCCCCGGTCCTCCAATCGCAGGGGCTCGTTCATCGCGCCGCTCATCCGACCCGGGGCGGCTCGTCGAGGTCTCGAGCCAGGAAGCGGATGACGTCCGCGGGGGTGATGATGCCCAGCAGCTTGTCCTCTCGCACCACGGGCAGGTGGTGGATGCGGTGCTTGCGGAAGAGCGCCATCACCTCGTCACTGGTCTCGAACTCATTCACCGTGTGTACCGGCGAGGTCATCAGCTCCCGGGCCGGGGTATCCAGGGCCCGGTTCTCCAGCAGGGCGTTGAGGATGTCGGGCTCGCTGATGATTCCCACCACCTGCTCGTCATCCGTCACGGGCACGCCGGCGATGTGCGCGTCGGCCAACAAGAGCGCCACCTCCGACAAGGACGTCTCCGGGGTAACGGACTTCACGGGCGCGGTCATCAGGTGTCGGGCATGTCCCTTCATGCCCGCGAGCTTGGTCACGCGTTGGAAGGGCGTCAATCTCCCAGATGGCCCTGCTTGGGATGCTTGACGGTGCAGGGGGGTCTGGTGAGGACTGTCGCATGCTCACCTTCCGACTCAAGAGAGACCGGTCCGCGCTCCTCGTCGTCGACATCCAGGAGCGGTTGTGCGCCGCCATGAACCCCGACGCGCTCGACCGGATGCTCCACCGCGTCAACGCCGCCATCGAGGGCGCGAAGGCGCTGGAACTGCCCATCCTCGTCACCGAGCAGTATCCCAAGGGGTTGGGGACCACGGACTCGCGGGTGAAGACGCACCTGGGTGCTTATTCCTCCGTGGAGAAACTGACGTTCAGCGCCTGCGTGCCGGACGTGCTGGCACGGCTTGGCGAACGCGATCAGGTGTTGATCGTGGGAATGGAAACGCACGTGTGTGTCTACCAGACGGTGCGGGACCTGGCGGAGCGGGGAGTGTCGCCGGTGCTCTGCTCGGACGCGGTGCTGTCGCGCCATCCGGAGGACCGGCGCGTGGGCCTGGAGATGTGCCGGGACGCGGGCGCCCGGCTCGTCACCGTGGAGGCCGCGCTCTTCGATCTGCTCGGTGTCGCGGGCACCCCCGAGTTCAAGAAGGTCTCCGCGGCGGTGCGCTGAGCTGTCTCCATGTCAACCCCGGTGCCGCTCGGCGACGCGGTAGAGCTGGGTGAGGGAGAAATCCAGCAACGACTGGCACGTGCGCATGTAGTTCCAGGCACGCGCGAAGGGCAGCCAGACGCGATCACCCACCCGCACCTGGGTCTCTTCGAGCTTCTGGCGAGGGATCCACGTGCCGCCCAGGTGACGCACCAGGACTTCGCCCAGGTACGCGCCAATGGGGGGCACCGCGTGCGCGTCGATGTTGTCGCGCTCGAACACCCTCGGGAATTCCTCGTGCCAGAATTGGTAGTCGACGTCCGTGAGGGACTCGGGCGTTGTCTCGAAGACCGAGGGCACCTTCGTGTGCAACAGCGCCACGAGGTGCTCGGCGAGGTAGGCGTAACGCTTTCGCTCCTGCTCCGGGTCCTCCACGTCCGAAGGCAGGGCGGCGCTGGCGGGGCGCCATTCCTCGGGTTCGGGCGGCCGCCAGTCGTTGAACTCGGCGATCCTGCGCTGGCGCTGGTGGATGGCGACGTCGTCCACCACGCGGGAGAGCAGTGGTTCCACGTCCGGGGGGAAGCGGGGCTCCACGGGGGCGAGTGTCGCGCTGCGTTCGCGCAGGGTGCGCAGCACGGTGGGCAGGTCGAGGTCTGGCCGGAGGTGGGCGTGGGCGCGGGCCTGGGCCTCACGTGCTTGAGCGCTGGCGAAGTCCGCCACGATGGGCCACGTCACCAGGAGAATGGAGCCGTTGGGGAGTTCCTCCACCCGGTGGGCGGGGGTGGAGAGCATGCGCTCGCGGCCGACGGACTCCACCAGCTTCGGGCCGAAGACGTTGAGCCAGAACACCTCGTAGATCTTGTCGAATCCGTCTCTTCGCGAGGTTCTGTCATCGCGGCCGAAGTCGGGAGCGCCCGCCAGCCCCCTGTCAGCCAGGCTATGGGCCGAGGCATGGGAGACTGGATAGTGAGAGGCCCAAGCGCGCACCATCTCCACGAATTGGCGGCAGCGTTCCGCCTCCTCGAAGAAGGAGAGCGGTTGTATTTCAAGCAAGATGTTCAACTCAGGAGGGAGCGGCGGAAATGTGAGACTGGGCCACATTTCCAAGGCGGGCCACTTCGTCCGGTAGAGAAAGATGGACGCGGTTCTTTCGCCACGTTTTTCCTCCAAGCTCTTATTAATGGCGGCACGGGTGTATTTGCGTCGTCGCTTACCGACCACGACGTCTGGCATCCACCCGCCCGCGTACTCCTCGAGTGCGTGGAAGAGGGGCGTCAGCTCGCTTTCCAGCGCCGCTTGCTGGTCGAAGGCACCTTCGAACGTGAGCAAGAGGCTATCCTCCAGGTTCGAGAGTTCCAGATCCTTCATTGGAACAACACCTCCACTCCCCTGACCTCCTGCTCGGCTTCTCTCATGGCTTTCTTCAAGCGGTTCAGCCCGCTGGGCACGAAGGAGCCGCCCTCGTAGATGAGGCGAATCCTTAGAACCGGTACCTCCCTGCTCTTTAAAAGAAGGGGTTGGAGGGAGGGGCGACGAATGTCTAGCATCTCTCCGTAATATTCCAACGCTTCTCTCGCGTCCGCCTTCATCTGTGCTTCCACGGCATTGCCTTTCAACCTCGAGAAGTCGCGGCTCTTGAAGCTGAATGTTTCCACACGAGGGATTTGGCCGCGCGAAGGGCGCTCTTCCACGACAAGCACATCCGCGAAGCGCAGGCCACTGCCGGGCTTCCACACCCCTACGGACCGCTCGATGCGCGGTTGATGGAAGTCCCCGAGGTAAATGCGCTCGGCCCGGGGCAGGGCCGCATCAGCCCGCAGCAACTCCACCATGCGGCGCTCGAAGTCCAGCCCCCGGGCGAACCACCCCCGCATCGCCTCGTAGGCCTCCCAGCGCAAGGGCCCCTCGACGGCCATCCCTTGCTTGAGTTCCCCCAAACGCTTCTCCCGGTAGGCGACGTACTCGCCCCAACGCGGGTTGCCCTCGGCTCCCGGTGGAGGCGCATCCTGGGCGGGCCGCTGCCGCTCCAATACCGCCACGTCCCGGGGCAGGCGCGGGCCCACGGTCTCGCGCTCCACCAGGGCCAGACGCGCCTCCACCACCTCTCGGGTGAGCCCCGCCCCCTCGTCCACCAACGAGGCCAGACTCGCGGGGTCTCTCCCCATGCCCTTCACCGCCGAGGGGCCCTCGCGCTGGGGTTTTTCCTGGGACAGCCACGCCTGGGCCCTGGCCACGTTCCCTCGGGCTTCACGCAAGGCCAGTGCCGCCTCCATGCCTCCCTCGGCCACGAAGTAGCCCGCCTCCCGATGGGCGCGAATCTCCTCGAGCAATGCCCGCACTCCGTCCCCGCCCAGGAGGGTCTCCCACTGCCGACCCAGTGCCTGGAGTGAGTCCAGGTGAGGCACCCCGAGTTCGCCCAGGGCGCGTACCCCTCGGCCCCCCGCGTACAGCGTCATCGCCAGGGCCGCGGGCGCCAACTCCCGCGTGGCCTGCTCATACTGGCCCCGGGTCAACGAGGCGATGCCTTGTCCCGTCCCCGCCGCCAGGTAGTAGACGCCCAGCGGAACCCCGAATGTCACCGCGTCGAAGCTACCCACCACCACGCTGCCCGGGGCGAAGTGCCGCAGTGCCAGCGCCCGATCCACCTCGTACGCGGTCTCCCGGTAGGGCGCGGGCAACTGCGCCCACCGCGTGGACAATTCCACGTAGCGCAGGCCGTCGTTCACCGGAATGGTGGAGAGAAAGTCCCGGGCAGCGTGAGCCAGGCCCCTCGACACGTCACCAGCCCGTTCGTCCCGCTCGGGGTAGGCCGAGAGTGGCAGGCCTCGCGCCTCCAGTTCCTCGCGCACCGTGGGCATGAGCGCCAGCGTCTGCCCCAACCGTTTGTCCCTCGCCAGCAGACGCAGCAGCGCGTCCACCTCGTCGTCATGGGCCGAGTGCAGCACGAAGAGGGCGAACACCTCCGCGTGCACCGGGCCGTAGCGCTCGGTGGCGGTGAGCAGGAAGGCGGCGCGTTTGCGCTGGAGGACTTCGGCGGCGTCCTCGCGCACGGGTCCCAGCGCTCCCAGGCGTACCGCGCCCCAGTCATCCAACGCTTCCACCAGCCGGGGCATGTCCACCCGCCGTTGCAGGGCGACGTAGTCCGCGGGCGAGGCACACCTCAGCAAGGGCGCCAGCAGCGCCTCGGTGTCGCGGGAGGCGAGGTCCGGCCAGCCTTCCAGCATGGCCGTGTCCACACAGGGGTTCTCTCGTGGAGGAAATCCTCCCGCTCCCCCTACGGACTTCTTCTGGACCAACGATGCCGCCGACGGTTGTGGTCCGGCGAGCAGACCCCCGAGCGGAGGCCCCGTGGCGCATCCCGCGAGCAACACGTATCCGACCAGGAGCGGGAATGCCTTTCTTGGCAGGGCCGTCAGAATCATTTCCGCCGGGGGGTGGTTCGCACTCCGATGATCACCTCTCGTCCGTAGCAGTCACGCTGGGTGCTTCATGTCTTCCCGTGGGTGACGAACTGCTTCACGCTCCGGGCCACGAGCGCCAGGAGCACCAGCGCGCTCGCGAGCACCGTCTGTGAGCCGCCCACGGGGAAGTTATAGAAGTAGGCGAGCAGATAGCCGCCCAGGCCCGACACCGCCCCCGCGAGTGTGGACAAGAAGAAGGTCCACGGTAGCCGCAAGTCCAGCATCAGCGCGGCGATGGCCGACAGGATGGAGAAGGCGAACACCGGCAGCGCGCCGAGCGCCCGCGCCGACACGCCCACCATCAACCCGATGGAGATCATCAACACTCCGTCGAGCACGCGCACGGGAAGCCCCTGCACGAGCGCTCCGGTGCGATCGAAGCTCGCGAAGGTGAGGCCTCGGAACCACCACAGGTGGATGAAGAGGATGAGCGCGCCCGCCCAGGCCACGGCGAGCAGTTGGGGCCGCTCCACCAGCACCGCCGTGCCGAAGAGGATGCCCTGGATGTCGTGGGCCTCCTGGGAGATGCGGTCCCCCACGAGGATGGCCGCGCCGCCCGTGAGCGCGTAGGCGAGACCCAGCACGCTCTCGCGCGTGAGCCGCAGCCGGGAGGGATCCAGCATCAGCACGAGCGTGGCCACCAGCGCCAGGCCCACCGCGCCCGCCGTGGGGTCCACGTGCACGCCCAGGTGGATCTCCGCGAAGAAGGCCAGCGCCACTCCGAGTCCCGCGGATTGCGTCACCGCCGCGCTCACGAACACCATGCGCCGCAGCACCACGTAGACGCCGAGGAAGCCCAGCACGCCTCCGGCGATGAGGGCGCACAGGATGGGATCCTGGAAGAGTTCGTAGGCGTCCCAGAATTGCGCCCAGGTGGGCGCCTCAACGTGCGGCGGGTTCAATGGGATGTCCTGGGGCGGGGTGTCGGGGGCAGTAGTCGTCGCCGTACTGGTGCCGGAAGGCGGGATGACAGAAGACCGTGTTCGCGTCTCCCAACACCACGGAGGACGTTTCCCGGTCCACGAAGAGCAGTTGATCGGCGAACTCGGCGGCCACGCGCAGATCATGGCTCACCACCACCACCGCGAGCCGCTTCTGGTGGGCCAGTTCGGAGAGGCGCTTCATCGTCTCGCGCTCGGCCACGGCGTCCATGGCGGCGGTGGGCTCGTCGAGCAGCACCAGGTCCGCCTCGGTGGCGAGCACCCGCGCGAGCAGGGCGCGCTGCTTCTGCCCCTCGGACAACTCGCGGTAGGGAAGCTGGGCGATGGGGCCCGCGCCGGCCGAGGTGATCGCCGACTCCACCGCGCTCCGGTCCTGCTGCGAGGAGAAGGGTTTCAGGAAGTTCCACCCGGACAGCCGCCCCCAGCGCACCAGTTCCTTCGCGCGCACGGGCAGGAGCGCGTCGATGCCAGTGCTCTGGGGAACGTAGGCGCTCTTCACCTGGGGACTGGAGCGGAACACGCGGCCGGACACCGGGGACAAGAGGCCCAGCAGCGTCTTGAACCACGTGCTCTTGCCCGAGCCGTTGCGGCCGATGACGGCCAGGAAGGTTCCCCGGCGCACCTGGAGGTTGATGGGCGGCAGCATCGGCTTGCCCTGGTAGCCGATGCGCAGGTCCTCGCAGCACAGGAGCAGATCCTCCGTGTGGGCGTGCTCAGGGCTGTCCACGGGAGACCTCCGCCCGGGGCGAGACCTTCGCCAACCGCTCCACCAGGGCCGCGCGATCCTCGGTCCTCAGTCGCACCACGCCATCGTCATCCGGTATGAGCGCGCCGAAGTCCACGGCGTCGAACAGCGCCGCCGTCAGCACCAGCCCCAGGTCCAGCTTCGCCTGGGGCGGCGTCTTGCGATCCGAGGGCAGATCCACCGCGCCGCTGAGCACCGTCACCGGCTCGTTGCTTCCCTGGGCCGGGAGCTCCACCTCGAAGCGGCGCTCGCCCGTGAATCGCGCGGGTGTCCGGGCGTCGCGCACCGTGCCGGTGAGGTGCATCGACTGGATGTTCCAGCGGCCCTGGGAGACCTGCGTCTGGGGCAGCGCGCATCCAGGCTCGCAGCCGACCGCGCGGGTCTCGGGCGCCAGGAGGTTCCATGGCTCTCCGGCGGTGAGCGTCACCACGGCGCTGGAGCCCGTGCCACCGCTCATCTCCGCGGTGACCTGCTCGTAGGGGATGAGCGCACCGTCATCGCGGTGGCAGTGGCCGCCGTGGCACAGCGAGTAGCCCGCCGGGGGATTGGCCGGATCGAACGAGCCTCCCGCGCCGCCCGCGCTGATCAACTCGATGCCGGACAGGCTCAATGAGGCTTCGTCCACGCGCAACTGGTAGTCCGAGCTCAGCCGCTGGTAGCCGTCACCCGCGTCGCGGCCGGAGAGGGATTCATAGGCGGCTCGCACGGTGGGCTCGACCACCACGAAGCCCTGGCCGGGCTCCCAGGCACAACCGCCGAGCGTCAGGCCGCATACGATGAGAAGCGAGGCGCGCATGGCTCAGGTCCCCTTGCCGTTCAGGCCGTTCTCCAGCCGCGTCACCACGTCCTCGATGTGGTGGAGGTACGTCTCGCCCGCGCGGAAGTTGGTGCCGCCCGGGAGGATGACGAGGGGCGTGGGGATCTTCTGCGACACCAGCTTGGACGTGGTGGCGGGGTAGTACTCCTCCTGGAGGAGCATGCGTGCCTTGCGCTGGCGGGCCTGTCCGAGCACCTCCACCACGTGGGCGGGCGTGGGCGGGATGCCGGGCTTGGGCTCCAGGTAGGCGAAGACGTCGAAGCCCAGCCAGTCCGACAGGTACGCCGTCGTCCGGTGATAGGCGATGACGGGCTGGCCCTTGAGGCCCGCGAGGCGCTTCTGCCAGGTGGCCATCGACTTCTGCATGTCGTCGGTGAACTTCGCCAGGTTGGCGCGGTAGGCGTCCGCGTTCTTCGCGTCCAGGGCGATCATCCGGTCCGCGATGCCCTTGGCCACCGCGAGGCCCGAGCGCGGATCATAGAGGAAGTGCGGATTGCCGCCCGGGTGCACGTCCCCGTTGCTGCGGTCCGTGGGCGTGGTGGGCACCTCCAGCTTGTGCACGAACTGGGACACGTCCAGGAAGCCGGGGCTGTTGATGAGGATGCGAGGGTTGCGGGCGCCGTTCTGGAGCGTGGGCAGCCAGCCCACCTCCAGCTCCAGGCCAATGGCGATGAGCATGTCGGCGCGGTTGAGCTCGAGCGCCAGGTTGGGCTTGGCGTCCACGAAGTGGGGATCCTGCGTGGACAGCGCCAGCGAGGTGACCCGGACGTGCTCGCCGCCCACCTCCTTGGCGAGCGCGGCCAGGTCTGGCAGCGAGGCCACCACCTTCAAGTCGGCGTGGGCGGGAACGGACAGCAGGAGGCAGAGGGCGGCGCTCAGGGCCGCGAGGCATCGAGGAAGGGAATTCATCGGGAACTCCGAAGCGGAAAGGGGAATCAGAAGGCGTGAGCGCCGTGGGCGCCCATCACCACTTCGAGTGCGAGGAAGACCGAGTAGTCCCGCTCCTCGCGCCAGTGGGCACGGTCGGTGGCGCCTTGCAGGCGCAGGCGGGAGAACTCGGTGGGCCAGAAGGTGAGGTTGGCGGAGACGCGCTCGCGGTTGTCGGTCCACTCGGGGTCGAGCGGATCGTCCGCGATGGCGCCGCCGATGCGCCGGGCGGGGCTCCCGAATTCATAGCGGGCGGCGGCGGCCCAGCGCTGGGAGAAGCGCCAGAGGACCTGTCCATAGCCGTTGAGATCCGAGAGGACGTCCTGGGGCACCTGCCGGCGCCGGTAGAACAGCTCGCCCTGGAAGGTCACCACCGTGGTGCTGCCGCCCGAGAGGGGCCGGTACTTGAGATAGACATCCGTGCCGAACACGTCGGCGCGGTTGCGGTAGCCCGTGGGGGTGGGCCCATCGGCGGCGGACAGGCCCCAGATGAGCGACAGGTCGTCCGACAGCGGGAAGAACTGCTTCACGGCGCCGGTGAACTGGAAGTCGAGCGGCGAGGAGACGCCGCCTCCACCGGAGCCCAGGAAGCTGCGCGCGGTGCTCTCGCCGCTGGCGTCGGTGACGGAGCCGAGGACTTCCACGTACCAGGGCAGGGGCGCGAGCCAGGAGCCCTCCACGCCCAGGCCCCGGTTGCCCTCGCCGCCGAACACCCGGCCGAGCGCGAAGGGCTGGTCCACGAAGTCCCATGCATGCGGGTGGGTGGGGTTGAGCCGCCCGAAGCGGGTGAGGAACTGGCCGGCGCGCAGTTGGAGGCTGGCGGGAAGCGCGGAGGTGGACGCATAGGCCTCCTCCACCTCGACGCCGAACTGGCTGAAGACGATGTTGCCGGTGAACTGGAAGTAGGGGTCCACCGCCGTGTGGACGGACAGCTCCAACTGCTGGAGGTTGAAGCCGTTGGTGGTGGGATCGTGCCCACCCGTCTGGAGTGGCTCCTGGGCGGTGAAGGCGGCGGCCGCGGCGTCGAGGATGAAGGACAGCTCCAACCCCCGGACGTTGATGTTCGAGGGGCTGAGGAGGATCCCACTGGAGGCCGAGGGGGAAGAGGTCGCGGCGGGCGCGGTGCCCGCCTGGGTGGCTTCCTCGCCGAGCGCTTCCTCGATGTCCTTCAGATCCTGGGCCGATGCGTCCGGAGGTGGAGGGGTGTCCGGACGGGACTCGCCCGGGGGTGGGGTGGATGGGGGGGAAGCCGTGTCCGGGGCGGATTGGGCCCGGGAGGACAGCGGCAGGATGAACGCGACACAGGCGGCGATGCCGGCGAGCCGGCAGCAGGGGGATGACACGACAGACTCCTCGAACCAGACGTCACGCGAGGGGGCGGACGTCGACTCAATGACTTCGCTTCGACGGCGTCAGGCGCGCGCCGGAGGAGAGGCCTTGGGTGCGGTGTCGAGGACGGACAGCGGTGACACGGCCCGGGTGGGCGCCGGAACTGGAGGGCTCTCCCGATGACGCACCACGAGGACCGGGAGCGCACGGGGTCCCCCACCGAGCATCGCCTTGCGCTCGCCGAAGGACAGGCAGGGGCACACCTCGTGCTCGGGTGCTTCCGCCGCCGCGCCCGAGCGCTTGTCCACGGCCGGGCCCTCGACGGAGCGCACGGCGCGCGCCAGGTCCTGGCTGGCCGGCGCTTCCTCGAAGGCCGAGTGGGCGGGGCAGTAGCGGTGGGCATGCTCCCGCGAGTGGTTGAGCGCGATGAGCGACTGGACCATCCACAGCACCACCAGGAGGGGGGCGATGAGATGACCTGCGATGTGGGCTCGGGAGCGCATCGGGCGGGGGAGGCTACGGGATCGCTCTACTGACGCCCCTGGGGGGTGTCAAGCGAGGCGTCTTCCTTGGAGATCCGGCGGGGGGCTTCGCAGTAGGTTGCGCCTCCTCTCATCTCCCTCCCATCTTCGTTCAAGGAGTCTCGCTCGTGGGAAATCGCCGAGTCACGCGTGAAGCACCCCGCGCCCGGAAGCCGGATCGGGCCGCCATGGCCGCGGCCATCCAGGACTTCCTCCGCGCGGCGGGCTTGGACCAGGCGGCGGATCCCAATCTCGTGCAGACGCCGGAGCGGGTGGCCGAGGCCTGGGCCACGGAGTTCCTGGACGGCTACGCCCGCACCCCCGAGGAGGCGCTCGGAGAGCTCTTTCCGGCGCCCAGGAACGCCTCGGGAGAGCTGGTGCTGGTGACGGACCTGCGCTTCACCTCCATGTGTCCGCACCACCTGCTGCCCTTCGAGGGCCGGGCCCACGTGGCCTACGTGCCGACGAAGATGGTGACGGGCTTTGGCCGGCTGGGGGAGCTGGTGGACTGTTTCGCGCACCGGCTCATCCTCCAGGAGGACCTGGCGCGCGAGGTGGCCGGCGCCCTGGCGCGCGTGCTCGGCAGTCCCGCCACCGCCTGCATCATCGAGGCGGAGCAGGCGTGCCTGCGTGTCCGGGGCCCCCGCCAGCGTGATGCCCTGACGCACGCGGAGGCCTACGAGGGCCTTTTGCGGCGGGATGGCGCCCTGCGTCGGGAATTGTGGGCGCGGCTGGCCCTGCCACGCCGCTGACGTCCGCTCGCCAGCCCGTTACATCCCTCGCCGTGGAGATGCCCCGATGAGCCTGCCCGCCGAGCGTATCTTTTCGAGACCCGACCCCTCGCTGGTGGAGCGCGCGCATGCCGCCCTGGTGGACGTGCTCTCCGTGGGGCAGGTGCGCCGAGATGACGCGACGCGGGAGCGCTATGCCCGGGATGAGTCGGACTCGGGTGTGTACCCGCCGGACCTCGTGGTCTTCCCCGAGGACACCGCCCAGGTCTCCGCGGTCTTCCGCACGTGCCAGGCGCTCGGGGTGCCCTTCACGCCGTGTGGCGCGCGCAGTGGCAAGAGCGGTGGCTCGCTGCCCCTGCGCGGTGGGGTGTCGGTGAGCCTGGAGCGGATGAATCGCATCCTCTCCGTGTCGGTGGAGGACCTCACGGCCGTGCTCCAACCCGGGGTCATCACGGGAGACTTGATGAAGGCGGTGGAGGCCCAGGGTCTCTTCTATCCGCCGGATCCGAACTCCTGGGAGATGTGCACGATGGGGGGCAACGTGGCGGAGAACGCCGGGGGCCCCCGGGCGCTCAAGTACGGCGTCACCCGGGACTACGTCATCGGCCTGGAGTGGGTGTTGCCCTCGGGCGAGGTGCTGCGCGTGGGCCGCCGCACGCTCAAGGGCGTGGCGGGTTATGATCTGGTGGGCTTGTTCGTGGGCTCCGAGGGCACGCTCGGAGTGGCCACGGAGATCACCGTCCAGCTCCTGCCCCTGCCTCGTCACGTGAAGACGGCCCTGGCGGTGTTCGACTCGGTGCACACCGCCGCGCGCTCCATCACCGCCGTGCTGGCGGCCGGCATCCTCCCGCGCACCCTGGAGCTCATCGACGACACGGCGCTGCTGGCCGTGAGGAACCGGGGCTTTCCCTTCCCGCCCGGGGCGGGCTCGGCCGTCATCATCGAGGTGGACGGGCACGGCGAGGAGGGCGTGTTCGCGGAGCTGGTGCAGCTCGGAGAGGTGTGTGAGCGGCACGGCGCCAGCGAGGTGCTGGTGGCCCAGGACGAGTCCCAGCGGGAGAAGCTGTGGGCGGCCCGCCGCCAGGTGTCACCCGCGCTCCGGGCCCTCAAACCCCACAAGATTTCCGAGGACATCGCGGTTCCCCGCTCCCGCATCCCCGAGGTCATCCGGGCCCTCAAGCAGATGGGCGAGGAGCTGGGCCTCCTGGTGGCCACGTATGGCCACGCGGGGGATGGCAACCTGCACGCCAACCTCCTCTATGACGGGCCGCACCAGCGGGCCCTGGTGGAGCGGGGGATCCAGAAAATGCTGGAAATCACCGTCTCCCTGGGCGGGACCATCACGGGCGAGCACGGCGTGGGCCACGCCAAGCGGGAATATCTGGCTCTGGAGCAATCCGAGGGTTTGCTGGAGTTCCAGCGCAACCTGAAAGCCTTCTTCGATCCCAAGGGATTGCTCAACCCGGAGAAGATCTTTCCCGTGTCCAGGCGTTCCTAGTCCTGTTGGAGACGCGCGCGCGCTGGGATTTCGCCCCGTGGGGACCGACAGGGGACCGCTTGTAGACAGGGTAAGCAGGGCGAATACCCCTCGGTGCGGAACCGAGAAACCATTTAGGCCTCAGTGCGTCCTATTTGTGTGTGGACGCGGAAAAGGGGGCGAGCGCGTCCGAATCGAACGACTACGGAGGACGCGAGAACATGGCGACCAGGACGATGAAGTACGGAGCCGAGGGTCTTTCTCATTACCTGCGTCACCTCGGGGATCACTCGCAGTTGACCCGGGAGCAGGAGTACGAACTGGCGGGCCGGGCCCGCAAGGGAGACGAGGCGGCGCGGCAGTTGCTCGCCGCGTCCAACCTGGCGTTCGTGGTGGCGGTGGCCAAGAAGTTCGCCAACCGCGGCGCCCGCCTGGACGATCTCATCCAGGAAGGCAACGTGGGCCTGATGAAGGCCATCGAGCACTTCGATCCGAAGAAGAACGTGCGCTTCGCCACCTACGCGGTGTGGTGGATTCGCGCCTACATCACGCGCTACCTCAAGGACAACCGCAGCCAGGTGCGCGGTGGCGAGTCCGAGCGGGGCAGCATGACGGACTTCTCGCTCGACGCGAGCATCGACGAGGACGGTGAGACGACCTTCCTGGATCGGCTGGAGGACGGGGGTCCCTCTCCCCAGGCCGTCTTCCTGTCGCGCGAGCAGGACGGCGAGGTTCAGGAGGCGTTGGCCAAGGTGCGCAAGCGCATTGGCGACCTGGGCTGGGACATCCTCCAGGAGCGGCTCACGCAGGACAAGCCGCGCACGCTGGAGGAGCTGGGCCAGCGCTGGGGCGTCTCGCGCGAGCGCGTCCGGCAGGTGGAGCTCAAGACGAAGAACTTCCTCGAGCGCTACCTGGCGGCCTTCAACCAGGATGAAGAGGGGCCGGTGTCCTCGTCGGCGGACGCCGCCTAGCGCGAGGACATCTCCCATGTCCTCCATCCATCAAGGCGGTGCCTGAGGTGCGTTCGCGCGCCTGGGGCGCCGCCTTCTCGTATCCAGGTGCCGTTGCGGGTGGCGGAAATCGCGTGCTAACACGCCGCGTATGCGCTCACTCTGCCTTGCCCTCGCCGTGCTGGTGGCCCTGCCCGTGGTGGCCGCCACTCCCGAAGAGCTGTCCTCGCTGGACGCGCTGAACAAGCGGCGAGGGGATGCCGCCGCGGTGAAGGAGCAGGAAGAAGCGCTGAAGAAGGCCCTGGAGGCCTCGCCGGAGGATTACGAGCTGCTGTGGCGCAAGGCCCGGCTCATCCAGTGGCAGGCGGACGGCGCGAGCGGCAACCCCAAGCTCAAGAAGATCCTTGGCAAGCAGGCTTGGGACGTGGCCGATCGTGCGCGCCAGCTGGCCCCCGCCCGTGTCGAGGGGCACTACTTCGCCGCCGCGGGCGTGGGCGCCTACTCGCAGGCGGTGGGCATCATGAAGGCCCTCGGCGAGGGACTCGAGAGCAAGTTCAACGAGCGCCTGGACACCGCGATCAAGCTCGACCCCCAGTTCGAGCGGGGCGCACCCCTCATCGCCAAGGGGCGCTACTTCTTCGAGCTGCCCTGGCCCAAGCGGGATTTGAAGAAGTCCGCCGCCCTGTACGAGAAGGTGCTCGCCGCGCATCCGGAGAACCTGCGCGCCTGGACGTACCTGGCCGAGACGCGGCTCAAGGATGGCGATGCGAAGGGCGCGCAGGAGGCCCTCCTCAAGGCGCTCCAGGGGAGCACCGACTACGATCCGCCCGAGGCCCTGCGCTCCCAGGCCGAGGCGAAGAAGCTGAAGGTCAGCATCGACGAGGAGCTCAAGTAGCCCCAACGGCGACGCCCGGGCGGGTGCCTCCGGGGGAGGAACTCGCACGGGCGTGGACCGGCGGGAGGATGTGGCGCGATGCGGACCGCTCAGCCCTGCTGACTGGTGCTGCGGGCGCTGACGTCCTTGTCCACGCCGCCCCCGTTGGCGAGCGTCGCCACCGGCTTCTTGTCGTCGGCGGGAGCGTCCTCGCCCCCGAAGCCGCGCTTGAAGTTGCGGATGGCGCTCCCCAGGGAGGAGCCGAGCTGTGGCAGGCGCGAGCCTCCGAAGAGGAGGAGCAGCACCCCCATGATCAGCAGAATCTCCGACATCTTCAGACCCATCGAGGGCTCCTTGGAAAAGACGCGGCCCAGGATAGCCCCAGCGCCCCTTCATCGCCAGCGCGACGACACCCGGAGGCTCAGACCTGGACGCTCGCGGAGTTAGCGAGCGCGATGGGCAGGGTGAGCGAAAGCGTGGTGCCGCCCGCGTCCGAGCTCACGTCCACGGCGCCGTCCTGGGCCTCCACTTCCTGCCGCGCGAGGGTCAGGCGCAGGGCGTCCTCGAGTTTCTTCTCCTGGAAGGCGCGCTCCTCGCGCACGAAGGTGAGGGCGAGTTCCTCCTGGGTCAGGGGGACGCCGTCACGCCGGACCTCCACCCGCAACCAGGAGCCCTCGGGCAATACCCGTACCCGGAGTTGTTCTCCCGCCTGGGCCCGGAGCAGGTGGTGGCGGATGAAGGCCTCCACGGCGTGCTGCACCCGGCCTCCATCCACATCCACCTCGGGCAGGGGACGATCGGGCAGCTCCAGGCCGAGCGCCACGCTCGCGCTCCCCGCGAGCTCCAGGTGGCGCTCCACCGCGGCCGTCAACAGCGGCTCGAGGGATTGCCGCTCCCGCTCGCACGCGAGCATGCCCAGGTCGGCCCGGCTCGCATCGAAGAAGTCCTGCGCGAAGGACAGCGCCTTGTCGGTGTTGCGCAGGATGGTCTCCAGCCCGCGCTTCGCCTTGGCCTCCAGGGGAATCCGGCCATTGAGGAGCAGGGCGGCATACGAGCGCACATTGGCGAGCGAGCCGCGCAGATCGTGCGACGCGAGCCCCAGGTAGCGGATGCGCCGCTGGACGCGGGTCACCTCGCCGTCCACGCGCTGCATCCACACCAACCGGGCCCCGTCGTCCATGGGCCGCTCGCCCACGCGCAGCACCTGGCCCTGACGCTCCCAGAGGTCCCCTCCCACACGCGGCTGGAAGCCCGCGCCCTCGAGCAGGTCCGCGACCGACTCCACGGATTCTGGCAGCCGCTCGCACCCCAGCCAGCTCCTCAGCCGGCCATCCAACTCGCGCAGGAGTCCTCGCCGCGAGAGAATGGCGAAGCCCGGCTCGCCGTCATCCTCCGCCCGCTGTCTGTCGAGCTCGCCCTTCACGCCTGCCGTCTCCTGGTCCATGGGTCAATGCAAGAGTGAGTCGCCACTGTCGATTTTGCAACGGGGCTGTGACGCCCCACCATGGACCGGTGGATTTCTCCCGCACCTTGACGCGCCTTGAGGGAAAATCGAGTCCGCGCGCTACTTCATGGAGAAGAATCTGTCTTCCGCCAACCTTCAGCCACACCATGGCCCCGTCGTGCTGGTCGTCGATGACGATCCCGACATCCTCGAGGCCCTTTCGGAGATCCTCGAGGCCGAGGGCTTCGAGATCCGTCGCGCGCGCAATGGCAAGGAGGCCCTGGAGCGGCTCGAGCCGGATCCTCCCCGGCTCATCCTCCTGGACCTGATGATGCCGGTGATGGACGGCTGGGAGTTCGCCCAGCGCATGCGCCAGCGGCCCAGCGTGGCCCACATCCCCATCATCGTGCTGAGCGCGGACCGCAACGTGGGCAGCAAGGCCACGGACATCGGCGCGGTGGGACACCTGGCCAAGCCCTTCGAGCTCACGGATCTGCTCCAGATGGTCCACCACTCACTGGCGAACTCCCAGCGCTGAGCCCCCGCGTCTGATGGCTTGACCTCCACGGGCGGCGTCATTACGGTCCGCACGGCATTGATTCAGTAATCAATCACCTCACGGAGCGTGCCATGACGTCGAAGGACATTCTCGAGACCCACATCCCGCAGATCCTCACGGAGAAGCCGGAGCTGGCCAAGGATATCAACGCGGTCATCCACTTCGACGTCAGCGGCGAGGGTGGCGGCAAGTGGACGCTGGACCTCACCAAGGCCGAGGGCTGGGTGTCCGAGGGGATCAACGGTGACTCCAAGATGACCGTCTCCATGTCCAACGACGACTTCGTGAAGATCCGCGCGAAGCAGCTCAACGCGCAGATGGCGGTCATGCAGGGCAAGCTCAAGTTCAAGCCGATGGACATGGGCCTGGCCATGAAGCTGGGCAAGTTGCTGGGCTAGAGTGTACCGGAGCCGCGTCCCCCCGGACGCGGAACTCCACGGGCGGCGCGTGCTCCTGCTGGGAGCCGCGCCGCTTCTTTTTTGCCCAACCCCCGAGTCTCCACCCGCCCCCATGAACTCGCTCCCCCTCGCTGGACTCAAGGTCCTGGATCTCTCCCGCCTGCTGCCGGGCCCCTACGCCACGCTGGTGCTCGCCGACCTGGGCGCCTCGGTGGACCGGGTGGAGGATCCCTCGGGGGGAGATCCCGTGCGCCACATGCCGCCCTTCCGCGAGGGCGAGAGCGCGCTGCACCACGGGCTCAACCGCAACAAGCGCTCGTTGGTGCTCGACCTCAAGTCCCCCGAGGGCCGCGACGCGCTGCTGCGGCTGGTGGGCGGCTACGACCTGCTGGTGGAGAGCTTCCGGCCGGGCGTCATGGACCGGTTGGGACTGGGCTGGAGCACGCTGCACGCGCGCCACCCGCGCCTCATCTACTGCGCCATCTCCGGCTACGGCCAGACGGGGCCGGACCGGCTCCGGGCGGGGCATGACCTCAACTACGTGGCGCGCGCGGGCGTGCTCGGCTACGGCGGCGAGGCCGGTGGCGCGCCCGCCTTTCCGGGGGTCCAGGTGGGCGACATCGGCGGAGGCAGTCTCTTCGCGCTCGTGGGCCTGCTCGCGGCGCTGTACGAGCGCGAGCGCACGGGCCAGGGCCGCTTCGTGGACATCTCCATGACGGACGGCGCCACGGCCTTCCTCCACATGCACCTGGCGGCGCGCCTGTTCATGGGCGAGGAGGGGACGCCGCTGCGCCGCGGCCGGGAAGCGCTCAACGGGGGCTTGCCGTGCTACGGCGTGTACCGCACCCAGGATGGCCGCGCCCTCGCCGTGGGCGCGCTGGAGCCCCGGTTTTTCGCCGGAGTGTGTGAAGCACTCGGACACCCGGAATGGCTCGACGAGGCCTATGCGTTGGACGGTGGCGCCGAGCGGGTGAAGGCGGAGCTCACGCACCTCCTCGCCCAGCAGCCGCTCGCGCACTGGACGGCGCTCTTCGCGGGTCGGGACGTGTGTGTCGAGCCCGTACTCGAAGGGGACGAGGTGCTCGCGGACGCACAACTGCGCGCGCGCGGCCTCTTCATGGAGTCCGAGGACACCCCATCTGGGCGCAAGCTGACCCACCTGCGCACGCCCCTGCGGATGGGCGATGTGCCTCCGCGTGCGCCTCCCTCGCTGGGCCAGCACTCCCAGGACATCCTGGCCGAGGCGGGCTTCAGCCGTGAAGAGATTGGAAAGCTCGTGAAGTAGGTCATGTCTGGAATGGGTTGACCCACCCCGGGGGCCTCACACGTCCGGAATCCGGGATCTCCCCCGCGACGATGGGGGTCTGCCTTTACCCGCTCCCCACACAATGCAAGACATGCGATTTTGGGCGCTCTCTCCTCGGGCCGGTGGGTGTGGCGCGAGGACGGGCGAGCGGGACGTTTCCGGGGGGACTGTCCAGGGAAAAGGGGTTGCCGGTGCCGAGGCCCGAGAGCAGCGAAACCGGTGAAGGGCGCAAGCCATTGGGGGCCACCCGGTGTGGTGGCGCCCCGATGGGTATCCAGGAAGGCGACATATGACGGGGAGCGACAATCCGCTGGGGTCCGGTTCCAACTCTTCCATGAGACTGCAATTGGAGGAGGAGGAGTCCTTGGAGGCGGGAGCCGCGCGGCAGGAGGGCTCTCGCGAGCCCCTGGCGGTGGTGGGCCTGGCGTGCCGGTTTCCTGGCGCGCCGGACGCGGAGTCCTTCTGGCGGCTGCTCTGCCACCAAGAGGATCTCCTGCGCGAGGTGCCTCCGGAGCGTTGGGACTCGCGCGCCTGGTATGACGCGGATCCCCAATCGCCCGGGCGGATGAACACGCGCCACGGCTACTTCCTGGACGGGGTGAGCGGGTTCGATCCGCTCTTCTTCGGCATCTCCCCGCGCGAGGCCGCGGAGATGGATCCCCAGCAGCGGTTGATGCTGGAGGTGGCGTGGGAGGCGCTGGAGGACGCGGGGCTGCCGCCCGCGAGCCTCAAGGGCAGCCGCACCGGCGTGTTCATGGGCTCCATCTGGCACGACTACGCGGACCGGCACCTGCGCGAGCGCGCGGCGGTGACGCTGCACAGCGCCACGGGCCAGTCGCTCAACATCGTGGCCAACCGCCTGTCCTATGTGCTCGGGCTCAAGGGGCCGAGCCTCACCGTGGACACGGCGTGCTCCTCGTCGCTCGTGGCGGTGCACCTGGCCTGCCAGAGCCTGCGCTCGGGGGAGAGCCGGCTCGCGCTGGTGGGCGGGGTCAACCTGATGTTCTCGCCCGAGGCGAACGTGCTCCTGTCGAAGTTCGGCGGGCTGTCGCCGGATGGGCGCAGCAAGGCGTTCGCGGCGGGAGCGGATGGTTTCGGACGGGGCGAGGGCGCGGGGCTCGTGGTGCTCCAGCCGCTGTCGGCGGCGCTCGCCGCGGGCGCGCGCATCTACTGCGTCATCCGCGGCAGCGCGGTGAACAACAACGGCCTGGGCAATGGCCTCACCGCGCCGAGCGTGCCCGGCCAGGCGGCGCTGCTGCGCGAGGCCTATGCGCGCTCGGGGGTGCCCGCCCAGCGCGTGCACTACGTGGAGACGCACGGCACGGGCACCGCCCTGGGAGATCCCACCGAGGCCAGCGCCCTGGGCGCGGCGCTCGGCGAGGGGCGGGCCATCGACCGGCCGCTCTATATCGGCTCGTTGAAGGCGCACATCGGCCACCTGGAGGGCGCCGCGGGCATCGCCGGCGTCATCAAGGTGGCGCTCGCGCTGTCGCACCGGCTGGTGCCGCCGCACATGCTGCACGGAGAGCCCAACCCCCGCATTCCCTTCAGCGAGCTGCGCCTGAGCCTGCCGCGGCAGTTGTTGCCCTGGCCGGGGGAGGACGGGCCCGCGACGGCCGGAGTGAGCGCGTTCGGATGGGGCGGCACCAATGCCCACGTGGTGCTCGAGGAGGCGCCCCTGGGGAGCGAGGAGCTGCTGGTGCTGGCGGCCGACAGCGCCGGGGAGCTGCTCGCCCAGGCGGCCCGCGCGGAGGAGCTGGTGCTGCACCGCGAGGAGCCCGTGAGCGTGCGCGACCTGTGCCGCACCTGGGCCCTGGCCGTGGGGCCGGGGGGGCATCGCGCGGCATTGAGCTTCCGCACCCGCTCGGAGCTGGTCGCGCTGCTCAAGAGCCTGCGCCAGGGCAAGCGCCGCGCGGGCCTCTTCACCGGAGAGCCGGAGGCGCCGTCGCGCCTGGCCTTCGTGTGCGCGCCCCAGGGCTCGGAGTGGCCCGCCATGGGCCGGGAGTTGTTCGCCACCGAGCCCGTGTTCCGCGCGCGGCTGGAGGGCCTGGACAAGACCTTCATGCCGCTGGCGGGCTGGTCCCTGGTGGAGGCGGTGTGCGAGCCGAACGCGCGGATGCTGGCCGACGAGGACGCCGCGGAACCGCTCACGTTCGCGGTGCAGATGGGGCTCGCGGCGCTGTGGCGCTCCTGGGGCGTGGAGCCCGAGGTGGTGCTGGGCCATGGCGTGGGCGAGGTGACCGCGGCGTGCATCGCCGGGGGCATGGAGGCCTCGGACGCGGTGTGGAAGGTGTACCGCGCCAGCCGCCTGCGGCAGTGGGAGCCCCTGCGCGACGAGCTGGAGGCGGCCCAGGAGCGGCTGTGGGCCCGCGAGGGGGGCCCGCGCTGGGTGTCCACCGTGGCGCGCGAGCTGGGGACGGAGGGACGCACCGGGGATGCGCGCTGCCGCACCCTGCGCCAGCCAGTGCGCTTCGCCCAGGCCGCCGAGCGGCTGGTGGCCGAGGGCCTGGACACCTTCGTGGAGCTGAGTCCCCACCCGGTGCTGTGCCGGCCGGTGGAGCAGTTGTTGCGCAAGGCCTCTCGCCCGGGAGTGGTGGTGGGCTCGCTGCGGCGCGACGAGCCGCGTGCCGCCCTGGTGGAAGCACTCGGGGCCCTGTTCGCCCGGGGCGTGCCGGTGCGCTGGGCGGCGATGCCCCCGCCCGAGCTGTTCGTGGCCTCGCCCCCCATGGCGGAGCGGCCCTTGGCGGAGTCGCCCGTGGAGCCGCGTCCCGAGCCCACCGCCGGGCGCGCGGAGCTGCTGGCCCTGTCCGCGCAGACGCCCGAGGCGCTCTCGCGCACCGCGGCCCTGTTGCTCGCGCGCGTGAAGGAGCGTCCGCTCTCCCTGCATGACGTCTGCTACTCGGCCGCCGTGCACCGCGGCCACCTGCACTACCGCCTGGCGCTCCGGGCCCGCTCCATGGCCCAGGTGCGCGAGGGACTGGGCGCCTTCCTGCGCGGGGAGCTGCCCCCGGGCCTCTCCGCCACGCGCCACGCGGATGGACGACACCAGCCGGTGATCTTCGTCTTCCCGGGCCAGGGCTCCCAGTGGGCCGGCATGGGCCGCCGCCTCATGGCCGAGGAGCCCGTGTTCCGCGCGGCCCTTGAGCAATGTGACGCGGCGCTGCGCCGCTTCGTGGACTGGTCCCTCCTGGAGCTGCTCGGCTCGGACGCGCCCGGGTGGATGGAGCGCGTGGATCAGGTGCAGCCCGCCATCTTCTCCATCCAGGTGGCGCTCGCGCGGCTGTGGCGCTCCTGGGGCATCGTGCCCGATGGGGTGGTGGGCCACAGCATGGGCGAGGTGGCCGCGGCGCACGTGGCCGGGGCCTTGAGCCTCGACGACGCGGCGCGCATCATCTGCCTCAGGAGCCTGCTCTTGCGCCGCGTGAGTGGCCAGGGCGGCATGGCGGTGGTGGAGCTGTCCATGGAGGAGGCGCGCGCCGCCATCTCCGGCCTGGAGGACTGGCTCGCCGTCGCCGTCAGCAACAGCCCCCGCTCCTGCGTGCTCTCCGGTGAGCCGCACGCGCTCGGCCAGGTGCTCGACGCGCTCGAGGCCCGGCAGGTCTACTGCCGCCGGGTGAAGGTGGACGTGGCCTCGCACAGCCCGCAGATGGATCCCCTGCGAGAGGACCTGTTGCGCGTCCTGGAGGAACTCTCGCCGCGGCGGGGCGACATTCCGCTGTACTCCACGGTGACGGGCCAGGAGCTGGACGGCGCGGACATGACGCCGGCCTACTGGGTGCGCAACCTGCGCGATCCGGTGCTGCTCTCCCAGGTGGTGGAGAAGCTCGTCACCGCCGGCCATGCGCTCTTCGTGGAGATCAGCCCCCATCCCGTCCTCCTGCCTCCCATCGAGCAGACGATCGCCCACCTGCGCATGGAGGGCACGGTGCTGCCCTCGCTGCGGCGCGAGCAGTCCGAGCGCGAGGTGTTGTTGGAGACGCTGGGCGCCCTCTACGCCGTGGGCCACGAGGTGGAGTGGAAGGCGCTCCATCCGGAGGGAGGCCGCCGGGTGCGGCTGCCGGACTACCCCTGGCAGCGCCAGGACTGCTGGTTCCAACCAGACGCCCAGGCGGCCCTTCCGGTGGGGGGCCCGGGCCCGCGGGACACGTCGCTACTCGGGCCCGTGCGCCGCTCCTCGCTGCGCCCCGGGGCCTTCTTCTGGGACGTGGAGGTGGGCGTGCGGCAGGTGCCGTGGCTCGTGGATCACCGCGTGCAGGGCACCATCCTCCTCCCCACCACGGCGTACCTGGACTGGGTGACGACGGCGGTGCAGTCCGCGCTCGGCCCCGGGCCGTGGGCCCTGGAGGAGCTGCGCATCGACGAGGCCCTGACGCTGGTCGGCGACGGCATGCGCCGGGTGGAATTGCTCGTGGACGTGGGCTCCACGGGCACCATCTCCTTCAAGGTGTCCAGCTTCATTCCCAGCCCGGGCGGCGGGAGCCCGGAGATGTGGACGGTGCACGCGAGCGGCCAGGTGCGCGCCTCGGAGGGCGTGGGAGCACTCCCTTCCCTGGCCTTCCCGGTGGTGGATTTCCAACGGCGTGCCACCCAGGTGCTCATCGGCGAGTCGCACTACGCGGAGATGGCCCAGCGCGGGTTGGAGTACGGCCCCTCCTTCCGGGGGGTGCACGAGGTGTGGCGCCTGGAGGGCGAGGCCTTGGGCCGCCTGTCCCTTCCCGAGGCCCTGGGCGCCGTGGAGCCCTTGCACCCGAGCATGCTCGACGCGGCGCTCCAGATGGTGCTGCAGGCGCTCCCCTCGGATGACACGCCCTTCGTCCCCGTGGGGCTGCGCCGCTTCGAGGTGCTGCGCCGGGGCACGCCCGAGTGGGCCCATGCGCGGCAGTCTCCCCGCGAGTCCTGGCGCAAGGGCGCCTTCCTGGAGGGGGATGTCATCCTCCTGGACGGGCAGGGCCTGCCGCTCGTGCTCGTGGAGGGGCTGGAACTGGCCGCCCTGCCCACGCGTCATGGGAAGGCACTCGCCGAGCAGGATCGCTCCCTCTTCGAGTTCGCCTGGCGCCGCGCGGGACTGCCCGCGGGGCTCGAACCGGGCCCGTCCGATGTCCCCTGGCTCCTCTTCCAGGATGCGTCCGGTGTGGGCGGGGCGCTCGCGGAGACGCTGGAGTCCTGGGGCTCCACGTGTGTCCGGGTGGAAGCGGGCGCGGGCCTGCGCCGGCTGAGCGCCCGGCACTTCACGGTGGCCCCGGGTTCCCGCGAGGATCTGAACGCCGTGCTGCGCCAGTGCTTCCCGGAGGAGGGCTCCTGCGCGGGCGTGGTGTACCTGTGGGGCCTGGATGCGCCGAAGCCAGACGTGACGGGCGAGCGGGCGTTGGAGGCGGCCCTGCGGGCTTGCGACGGCGCGCTGCGGCTGGTGCAGGAGGTGCTGCGTCTGGGGTGGAGGGATCCACCCCGTCTGTGGTGGGTGACTCGCGGGGCCACGCCGGTGATGGACACGCCCATGACGGGCGCGCTCCAGGCGGCGCTCTGGGGCCTCGGACGCACCGTGGGGCATGAACACCCCGAGTTGCAGTGCACGTGCGTGGACCTGGATCCCTCCTCGGCCCTGGTGGACGTGGAGGCCCTGGCCCGCGAAGTGACGGCGCACGGGGAGGACGAGCAGGTGGCCCTGCGCGGAGGCGCGCGCCTGGCGGCGCGGCTCGTGCGGCGCTCGGGCACGAAGGAATTGCACAGCGAGCCCCTGCTGCCGGTGATGGGGCGCAGCTTCCAGGTGGAGACGCCCCCGGCGGGCTCCTTCGGCGGCGTGGTGGTGCGCATGGCCGAGCGGCGCCGTCCCGGCCCCGGCGAGGTGGAGATCGCCGTGGAGGCCTCGGCCCTCAACTTCATCGACGTGATGAAGACCATGGGCCTGTACGTGATGAAGGACTCGGGGCGTCCCTCGGGCGTGCCCCTGGAGGGACTGCCGCTCGGACTGGACTGCGCAGGCCGGGTAGTGGCGGTGGGCGAGGGCGTGACGCACCTCGCGGTGGGTGACGAGGTGATGGCCTTCGCGCCCTCGGCCATGGCGTCGCACGTCGTCACGGACGCGCGCTTCGCGGTGCGCCGGCCGCCAGGCTTGAGCGCCGAGGAGGCCAGCTCCATCCCGAGCGTCTTCATGACGGCCTGGTACGGGTTGAACGACCTGGCGCGGCTGCGTCCGGGCGAGCGCATCCTCATCCACTCGGCGGCGGGAGGACTCGGGCTCGCGGCGATCCAGGTGGCCCAGGCGCTGGGCGCGGAGGTGCTCGCCACCGCGGGCACTCCGGAGAAGCGGGAGCTGCTGCGGGGCATGGGCATCCGCCACGTGATGGACTCGCGCACGCTGGCCTTCGCCGACGAGGTGTTGCGCGTGACGGGGGGCGAGGGCGTGGACGTGGTGCTCAACTCCCTGTCCGGAGACGCCATCGCCCGGAGCATGGAGGTGCTGGCCCCGGATGGACGCTTCCTGGAGGTGGGCAACCGGGACATCCACGATGGGCGGACGCTGGACTTGTCGCAGTTCCGCCGCCGGCTCATCTACGCGGCGATCGATCTCGTGGGACTGCGCGAGCAGCGGCCCGCGGTGTGCGCCCGGCTGTTGCGCGAGGTGATGGAGCACATGTCGTCCGGCATGCTGCGGCCCGTGCGGCACCAGTCCTTTCCCGTGTCGCAGGTGTCCGAGGCCTTCCGAGAGATGGCGCAGGGCCAGCACGTGGGCAAGCTCGTGGTCACCCTGGAGGATCCGAAGCTGCGCGTCATGCCGCCGAGGCCCGGCTTCCGGGTGCGCCCGGACGCCACGTACCTCATCACCGGAGGCCTGGGAGGCCTGGGCCTGGCGGCGGCGCGGTGGCTCGTCCGGTGGGGCGCCCGGCACCTGGTGCTGCTCGGACGCAAGGCTCCCTCCGCGTCCGTCTCGGAGGTGCTGGAGGCCCTGCGGGCCGAGGGCGCACGCGTGGAGGTGGAACGCGTGGACATGGCGGACGCCGACCGCCTCGCCGAGGTGCTGCGGCGCACGCACGGCGAGCTGCCCCGGCTCCGGGGCGTGCTGCACTGCGCGGGAGTGCTCGACGACGGCGTGCTGGAGCAACAGGAGCCCGCGCGCTTCCGGGAAGTGCTCACGCCCAAGGTGCAGGGCGCGTGGAACCTGCACACGCTCACCCGGGACGAGTCGCTGGACTTCTTCGTCCTCTACTCCTCCATGTCGGCGCTCCTGGGAATGCCCGGGCAGGGCAACTACGCGGCGGCGAACGCGGCCATGGACGCGCTGGCGCACCACCGGCGTCAGCAGGGGCTGCCGGCGCTCAGCGTCAACTGGGGGCCCTTCGCCGAGGTGGGCCTCGCCGCGGCCCACGCCAACCGGGGTGAACGCCTCGCGTACCAGGGCATGGCGAGCTTCACCACGCACCAGGGCGAGGCCCTGCTCGAGCGGCTGCTGGCGGAGGGCGCCGTGAACGTGGGCGCCATGTCGCTCGACTTGCGCCAGTGGTTGCAGTTCTTCCCCAACGCGGCGTCCCAGCGCGTGTGGGAGGAGCTGGCGGCGGAGCGGGGCGGCGAGGGCGGCAAGGATCGCTCCGCCCTGTTGCTGGAGCTGCGGCGCGCCTCGCCGGGGGCCCGGGCGGAACTGCTGGAGACCTACCTGCGCGAGCGGCTGAGCCACGTGCTGCGCGTGGATGCCTCGCGCGTGGGCCGGCATGACGCCTTCCGGGGCCTGGGGCTCGACTCGCTCATGAGCCTGGAGCTGCGCAACCGCATCGAGGCCGCGCTGGACCTGAAGCTCTCGGTGACGCTGCTGTGGGCGCACTCCACGCTCAAGGCCCTGGCGGTCTACCTCTTGGAACAACTGGGCCTGCCCACCACGCCCGAGCGCGCGGCGGCGGCCTCCAAGAAGGAGCGGCCCCGCAAGGAGAGCAAGCCACCGCCCCCCGAGCCCGAGTCCCGGCCGAACGTGGACGTGTCGGAGCGCAAGCTGCTCGAGATGGCGGATGACGCGCTGGCGGCATGGGAGGACGCGTCTTGAGCGAAGAGGTGAAGGACGAGCTCAAGCAGCGCCTGGCTCGCGCGGTCCTGGTGATGCAGAAGATGCAGGCGCGCATCGACTCGCTGGAGCGCGCCCGCACCGAGCCCATCGCCCTGGTGGGCATGGGCTGCCGCTTCCCGGGAGGCGCGGACACGCCCGAGGCCTTCTGGGAGCTGCTCTCCGCGGGGCGCGATGCCGTCCGGCGCGAGCCGGCTTCCCGTCGCATGGGCTCGGATGATGCCTCCCGCTGGGCGGGCTACCTGGACGACGTGAGCGGCTTCGACGCGGACTTCTTCGGGATTTCTCCCCGCGAGGCCGCGAGCCTGGATCCCCGCCAGCGTCTGCTCCTGGAAGTGGCCTGGGAGGCGCTGGAGCACGCGGGGCAGGATCCCGAGCGGTTGATGAACACGCCCACGGGCGTCTTCGTGGGGCTCACGGGTGACGACTACGCGCGCCTGCTGCCCTCCGAGCCCGAGCGCATCGATGCCTACTTCGGCACCGGCAACGGGCACTGCTTTCCCCCCGGACGCCTCTCGTACACGCTGGGCCTGCGCGGGCCGAGCCTGTCGGTGGACACGGCCTGCTCCTCGTCGCTCGTGGCGGTGCACCTGGCCTGCCAGAGCCTGCGCACGGGCGAGTGTGACGTGGCGCTCGCGGGCGGGGTGAACCTGGTGTTGGACCCCTCCGTCACGCACACGCTCGTGCGGATGCAGGCGCTCTCCCCCAACGGCCGGTGCAGCGCCTTCGACGCGCGGGCCAATGGCTTCGTGCGCGGCGAGGGCTGTGGCCTCGTGGTGCTCAAGCGCTTGTCGGACGCGACGGCCCAGGGAGACACCATCCTCGCCGTCATCCGGGGCTCGGCCGTCAACCAGGATGGGCGCTCGCAGGGGCTCACCGCGCCCAACGGACTCGCCCAGCAGGCCCTGCTGCGTCAGGCGCTGGCCAATGCCCGGCTGGAACCCTCGGCGCTCGGGTACGTGGAGGCCCATGGCACCGGCACCCCCTTGGGAGACCCCATCGAGGTCGAGGCCCTGGTCGAGGTGATGGGCCAGCCCCGCGCGGACGGCTCGCGGTGCGCGATCGGCTCGGTGAAGACGAACCTGGGCCACCTGGAGGCGGCGGCGGGCATCGCCGGGCTCATGAAGGCCGTCCTGGCGCTCCAGCACGAGGCCATCCCCAAGCACTTGAACTTCTCCCGGCTCAACCCCCGCATCCGCCTGGAGGACACGCCCTTCTTCGTCCCCACCGAGTCCCAGCCGTGGAAGCGCTCGGCGGTGCCCCGGTTCGCGGGCGTGAGCGCCTTCGGCATGAGCGGGACGAACGCGCACATCATTATAGAGGAGGCGCCGCTTCCGGCCGTCCCCGCGCGGCCGCCCGCCCCGCGGCCCACGCACCTGTTGACGCTCTCCGCCCGGAGCGAGGCCGCGCTGGAGGAGCTGGCTCGCCGTCAGGCCACGCACCTCGCCGCCCACCCGGAGCTGGACGTGGCGGACGTGTGCTTCACCGCCAACACCGCCCGCGCCCGCATGCCCCACCGGCTGTCCCTGGTGGGGAGCTCCTCGCGGGCCCTGGTCGAGCACCTGTCGGCGTTCGCCTCGGGGGGCTCCCGGCCGGAGCGCCTGGCCCACGGCAAGGCGGCGGATGCTCAGCCCAAGGTGGCCTTCCTCTTCACCGGCCAGGGCTCCCAGTTCGTCGGCATGGGCCGCCGTCTGTTCGAGACGTCCGAGGTCTTCCGGGCCGCCGTGGAGCGCTGTGCCGAGCGGCTCGCGCCGAGGATGGACCTGCTGGGGGTGCTCTTTCCGAAGGAAGGCGCGTCCTCGCCCATCGATCAGACGGCGTACAGCCAACCGGCGCTCTTCGCCCTGGAGTACGCGCTGGCGGAGCTGTGGCGCTCGTGGGGCGTGGTGCCGGACGCGGTGATGGGCCACAGCGTGGGCGAGTTCGCCGCCGCGTGCGTGGCGGGGCTCCTGTCCTGGGAAGACGCGCTGGAGCTCATCGCCGAGCGGGGGCGGCTCATGCAGGCGCTGCCTCCGGGCGGCGTCATGGCCACGGTGTTCGCCACCCGGGAGCAGGTGGCGCCGCTGCTCGCGCGGGAGGAGGAGCGCGTCTCGATCGCCGCGGACAACGCGCCGGGACAGCTCACCGTGTCCGGCGAGGCCGAGGCCGTGGCGCGCCTCACCTCGGCTCTGGAGGCCCAGGGCCTCTCGACGCGCCGCCTCAACGTCTCGCACGCCTTCCACTCGCCCTTGATGGAGCCGATGCTCGACGCCCTGGAGGCGAAGGCGGCGAGGTTGACGCGGACGCCGGGCCAGATACCGCTCGTGTCCAACGTGATGGGCCGGCCCGTGTCCCCGGGAGAACTGGGCGCTCCGGGCTACTGGCGCCGTCACGCCCGCGAGGCCGTGCGTTTTCGCGAGGGCATGGAGTCGCTGCGTGGCCTGGGCATCGACGTCTTCGTGGAGGTGGGCCCGAACGCCACGTTGCTCGGCCTGGGCAAGGCGTGCCTGGGCGAGGGGCCGGGCTGGCTCTCCTCGCTGCGCAAGGGCAAGGACGACCTGGAACAGATGCTGGACGTGCTCGGCCACCTGTACGTCCGGGGCCACGCGCTGGATTGGCGGAAGGTGGACCCCGAGCCCGCCCGGCGCAAGGTGGTGCTGCCCCGCTACCCGTGGCGCCGTCAGCGGCACTGGGCTCTTCCCGAGGCCGCTCCCACGAAGAGCCCGCCCACGGGCGGCGAAGCAGGAGCGCTGTACGGGCTGGAGTGGCAACCGTCGCCGCGTCCGGTGCCCTCGAAGGACTCCGCGCCCGGCACGTGGCTGCTGCTGAGGGATCGCGGCGGCGTGGCGGATCGGCTCGCCGCGCACATCGAGGCCCAGGGAGGCGCCTGCGTGAAGGTCGAGGGCATTCCCCCGGCGGATGGCGCGGCGTTGGCGGGGTACGCGGGCGTGGTGGTGCTGTCGGGCCTGGACGTGGAGGGCGTGGAGGGCCCGGGCGCGCGCGATGCGTGCCTGGCGCTGACCTCGCTGCTGCGGGCCCTGGAGGATGCACCGGAGGCGAAGGGGCGGCTGTGGGCCGTCACCCGGGGCGCCTGGAGGGAGACGCCTTCCCAGGCGGCGCTCTGGGGACTCGGGCGGACGCTGGCGCTGGAGAGCCCTCGCCATTGGGGCGGATTGATCGACCTGGGGCCCGACGTGGGCGTGGAACGACTCTGGGAGGAGCTGAGGGCTCCGGATGGCGAGGACCAGGTGCTGCTCCAGGGCGAGCGGCGCTCGGTGGCGCGCCTCGTGAAGCGGGAGCCCCCCACGTCCCAGCCCCTGTCGGTGCGCGCGGAGGCCACCTACCTCCTCACGGGAGGCCAGGGCGTGCTCGGGCTGGAGCTGGCGCGGGAGCTGGTGAACCGGGGCGCGCGGCACCTCGTGCTCACCTCGAGAAACGCCTTCCCCGAGCGCTCTCGATGGGACGAGCTCCAGGGCCGAGGCGATGAACTGGCCGGGCGGATCGCCACGGTGCGCGAGCTGGAAGAGGCGGGCGCCGAGGTGTGGCTCGCCCAGGCGGACGTGTCCTGGCGTGACGCGATGGAGATGTTGCTCGAGCGGATGAGGGCCACCATGCCCCCCTTGCGCGGCATCATCCACGCGGCGGCGGTGTCCGTGAAGGCGCGGGGACGGGAGCTGGACGCGGACATGCTCGGACGCGTGCTGGCCCCGAAGGCGGAGGGCGCCTGGAACCTGCACGACCTGACGCGCGAGGAGCCGTTGGACTTCTTCGTGCTCTTCTCCTCCGTCGCCTCCGTGTGGGGCTCGGCGGGCGAGGGCGCCTACGCGGCGGCGAATGCCTTCCTGGACGCGCTCGCGGCGCACCGGCGGGCCCAGGGCCTCGTGGCGACGAGCATCAACTGGGGGCTCTGGGAGGGCGAGGGCGCGGGGACGGCCCAGGATCGGCACTGGCTGGAGAGCGTGGGTCTGGGGGCGATGTCACGCGCATCCGGGCGCGAGTGGTGGGCGCGGCTCGTGGGCGCGGGCGTGTCCAACGCCGTGGTGGCGAACGTCCGGTGGGAGCGTCTGCGGCCCCTGCTCGAGGCGCGAGGACCGAGGCCCCTGTTGGAGCGGCTTCCCCGGGGCGAGGCCCTCGCGAAGGAGCCCGTTCCGGCGGAGACCTCCGCGCGGGCGCCCTGGCGGGACGCGGGCACGCCCTCCGCCCGGCGCGAGGCCCTGCGGACGCTGGTGCACGAGACGGTGTCGCGCACGCTCGGCGTGGCGCCGGACGCCTCGTCGGACGACGCGCGCGGCTTCCACGAGCTGGGGTTGGACTCCATCATGGCGGTGGAGTTGAAGGCGAGCCTGGAGAAGTCGCTGGGGCTGATGTTGCCCGCGACCCTGGCGTTCAACTACCCGAGCGTGCGGGCACTCACGGAGCACCTGTCCACGCGGCTCGAGGCCCAGGCGCCCCAGGCTTCCGCGCCCGAGCCCCGGCTCGAAGTGGCCTCGGAGGAGCCCATCGCCATCGTCGGCATGGCGTGCCGCCTGCCTGGGGGCGCGGACAGCCCGGAGGCCTTCTGGCGGCTGCTGCGCGACGGCACGGACGCCATCTCGGAGATTCCCCGGGACCGATGGGCGGTGGAGGACTGGTACGACCCGGACCCGAGCACGCCGGGGAAGATGGCCGTGCGCGCGGGTGGCTTCCTGCGCGACGTGGACCAGTTCGATCCGCGCTTCTTCGGCATCTCGCCGCGCGAGGCGGAGAGCATGGATCCCCAGCAGCGGCTGATGCTGGAGGTGGCGTGGGAGGCACTGGAGCGGGCGGGCCAGGACGTGACGGCGCTGCGCGACTCGGCCACGGGTGTCTTCGTGGGCGTCACCACGGCGGACTACGCCCGGGTCATCCTCCAGGGGCGGCCGGAAGAGGTGGATGCGTGGTTCGCCTCGGGCACGTCGCTCAACGCGGTGGCCGGGCGCGTGTCGTACACGTTTGGCTTCAAGGGCCCGAGCATGGCGGTGGACACGGCCTGCTCGTCGTCGCTGACGGCGTTGCACCTGGCGTGTCAGAGCCTGCGCTCGGGCGAGTCCACGCGGGCGCTCGCGGCGGGGGTGAACCTCATCCTCGCGCCCGAGCCGATGATGGCGGCGAGCAGGGCGCGGATGCTGGCGCCGGACGGACGGTGCAAGACGTTCGACGCGTCGGCCAATGGCTTCGCGCGGGCCGAGGGCTGTGGCGTGTTGGTGCTCGAGCGGTTGTCGGACGCGCGGGCCCGGGGCTCGAACGTGCTGGCCATCATCCGGGGCACGGCGGTGAACCAGGACGGGCCGAGCAGCGGACTCACGGTGCCCAACGGCCTGGCGCAACGGGAGGTCATCCAGCAGGCCCTGCGGCGAGGAGGCGTGGCCCCCGCGGAGGTGAGCTACCTGGAGGCGCACGGCACGGGCACGTCGCTCGGAGACCCCATCGAGGCGGAGGCGATGTGGTCCGTCTTGAAGGAAGGCCGAGTGCCGGGGGCGTCGCTGTGGATGGGCTCGGTGAAGACGAACCTGGGCCACCTGGAGTCGGCGGCGGGCGTGGCGGGGGTGATGAAGGTGGTGCTGGCGCTCCAACACCGGAGGCTGCCCGCGCACCTGCATTTGAAGACGCCCAACCCGCACATCGACTGGAAGGGCATGGGCGTGAAGGTGCCGGTGGCGCTGACGGAGTGGGCGCCCACCCAGGGTCGGCGCATCGCGGGAGTGAGCTCGTTCGGCTTCAGCGGGACGAACGCCCACGTGGTGCTGGAGGAGGCACCGCCCCTCCCCGAGCGGACGCGGAGCGCGGAACCGCCGGAGCACGTGCTGGTGTTGTCGGCGCGGAGCGAGGAGTCCCTGCGCGAGCTGGCGGGCCGCTACGCGCGGATGCTGGAGGCGGGCGCGGAGCTGGGAGACGTGTGCTTCACGGCGGCGGTGGGGCGGGCGCGTTTCGAGTACCGGCGCGCGTGGGTGGCCGGGACGGCGGACGCGATGCGCGCGCTCCTGTCCGAGCCGGAGGGGGGAGTCTCGGGACGGGTGGACGCGGGACATCGCCAGGATGCCGTTCTTCCTGGCTCGGTGGCCCGAGTGCTCCCGCCGCGTGCGCTGGCGGAGGCGTTCGTGAAGGGCGTGGAGGTGGACTGGCCCGCCTTCCACGCACCGGATGCGCGGCGGCGGGTGACCCTTCCCACCCATCCCTTCCAGCGGCAACGCTACTGGTGGCGGAGTGCGGCACCTCTTCCGGCGGCTCCGTCTCGCCGCGCCCGGGACGCCGCGCCACACTTCGGCCGGCGTCTGCGCTCTCCGGCGCTCGACGCGCTCGTGTACGAGGCGGTGTACGGCCCCTCGGGCCCAGTGCACCTGGATGACCACCGCCTCTTCGGCACCCGGGTCGCCGCGGGGTCCTCGCACGTGGCGCTGGTGCTCTCGGTGCTCCAGGACGTGCACGGCTCGCCCGTGTGCACGCTGGAGAACCTGGCCTTCCCCCAGGCCCTGGCGCTCGCGGAGGACGAGGAGCGCACGCTCCAGGTCATCCTCGCGCCTCCGGAGCGGGGCGGTGCCTTCGAGGTGAAGTCATGGGGAGCGGGCGGCGCGGACACGTGGGTGTTGCACGCGAGCGGCACGGTGCGGGTGGGCGAGGCACGGCCGCCGGAGCCCTGGCTGTCCCGAGCGGAACTCCAGGCCCGCTGCCCCGAGCGCCGCGAGGGAAGCGAGCTGTACCGGGCCATGCACGAGCAGGGTTACACGCTGGGGCCGGGCTACCAGTGGATCCACTCGGTGGCGCGGGGAGGGAACGACATCCTCGGCGAGCTGCGGTTGCCGTCGCCGCGGGACTTGCTGGAGGACCATGTCCTGCATCCGGGACTGGTGGATTCGTGCTTCCAGGTGCTCGCGAGCTGGACGCTGGATCTCCAGTCGAAGCAGCGCAACACGCTACTCATCCCCTTCAGCCTGGAGCGCTTCATTTTGCACCGTCGGCCCCAGGGCGCGGTGTGGTGCCATGCGCGGATCCTGGAGGGAGGGCGGAACGAAGTGGACGCGCCCATGGGCGGCGACCTGCGCCTCTTCGACGAGCAGGGGCTGGTGGCGGAAGCCCTCGGCTTCCGAGGTCGGATGGCGAGCCGCGATGCCCTGCACGCCGGAACACCCACGCGTCGGGAGGAGGCCCGCTACGAAGTCGTCTGGACGCCCGAGGCCCCGCGAAGCACGACGCCCCCGGTGGGAGATGGCACCCGGCCGTGGGTGTTGTGGATGGACGAAGGCGGAGTGGGTGAGCGGCTGGGCCGCCGATTGGAAGCCAACGGGGCGCGGGTTCTCCGGATCCATTCCGCGGAAGAACTCACCCGGCGGTTGAGTGAGCCCCTGGGCACGGCGGGTTGCGCGGGGGTGGTGTATCTGGCGGGACTCGACGCGCGAGTGCCGGAGGACGCATCCGCCGAGGCCACCCAACGCGCGGTCCTGGCGGCGAGCGGTGGCGTGCTGCACCTGGTGAAGACCCTGGTGGAGCGCGACGTGTTGGCGCCCGTGTGGCTGGTCACGCGAGGCGCGCGGGCGGTGGATGCCTCCGCTCCACTCGCCTCGCTCGCCCAGGCGCCGGTGTGGGGACTGGGCCGGGTCATCGATCTGGAGCACCCCGAATTGCGCTGTGCCCGGGTGGACCTGGATCCGGGGGACGAGGAGGGCGGCCTCGCGCTGTTGTTCTCCGAGCTGACCGGTGGCGGAGACACGGCGGGACGAGAGGTGGCGTTCCGGCGCGGAGTCCGCCTGCACCCGGTGCTGCGAGAGAGCGCCAGTTCCCTGGGAGGCGCCGTCGGATTCCAGCCGGAGGCGACGTACCTCATCACGGGGGGGCTCGGAGGACTGGGCCTGGAACTGGCGCGGTGGATGGTGGAGCGGGGCGCGCGTCACCTGGTGTTGGTGGGACGCCGGGCGCCCTCGGCCGCCGCCGAGGAGGCCGTCCTCGCGCTGGAACGGGCGGGTGCCCGCGTCACGATCGAGTCGGTGGATGTCTCCCGCGAGGACGAGGTGGCGCGATTGCTCCAGCGCATCGACGTGGAGTCTCCGCCCTTGCGCGGCATCCTCCACGCGGCGGGGGTGCTCGATGACGGAGCGCTCGTGCAGCAGAACCTCGAGCGTTTCGCGCACGTGATGGAGCCGAAAGTGGCGGGTGCATGGACTCTGCATCGGCTCACGCGGGGACAGCCCCTGGATTACTTCGTGCTCTTCTCCTCGGCGTCCGCGACCCTGGGCTCGGCGGGACAGGGCAACTACGCCGCGGCGAACGCCTTCCTGGACGCGCTCGTGCACGAGCGGCGGGCCCAGGGCCTGCCCGCGCAATCCCTGGCGTGGGGCCCGTGGGCGGAGACGGGGATGGTGGGGGCTCCCGAGGGCCGGCTGGCGCGGGCGCTCGAGCGGCGAGGCATCCGGCCACTTCCGACACGGCGGGCGCTCGAGCTGTTCGAGGAGGCGTTGCTACACGGCGCGCCGCACGTGGCGCTGATGTCGGTCCAGTGGCCGGTGTACCTGGAGGCACTCGGAGCGTTGGGCCGTGGCGCCTTCTATGGAACCTGGGTGCCGCCCCCGGTGCGAGTCTCCGAGCCCCGGAGTGAGGCACCGCTCGCGAGGCGGCTCCGGGAGTCCGCGCCGCACGAGCGGGTCCGGGTGTTGGCACGAGGCCTCCAGGACGAGGCGGCGCGCATCTTGCGGTTGGACGTCACCCAGGTGGACTGGCGCCAGGGGTTCGCGGACCTCGGCATGGACTCGCTGATGGCCATCGAGCTGCGTGACGTGTTGCAGAAGCAGCTCGGGGCGTCGGTGCCCGCGACGGTGGCGTTGGATCACCCCACCATCGACTTCCTGGGACAGCACCTGCTCACGGAGGTGTTGAAGCTCGACACCGTGGCGGCCCCGGTGGTGCCGGTGACCCCGAGGGAAGAGCCACCCACGGATGACCTGGACGTCCTCTCCGACGCGGAGCTGGCGCGGCTGGTGGCGGAAGATCTCGCCAAGGACTCGTGAGGACCCTGGGATGAGCGAGGAGATCAACTACCGCCAGTTGTTGCAGCAGCAGTTGGTGAAGATCCGCAAGCTGGAGGCACGGCTGGAGCAGGCCGAGTCCGCGCGCCGTGAGCCCATCGCGATCGTCGGGATGGCCTGCCGTCTGCCGGGAGGCGTGGAGGGGCCGGAGGACTTCTGGGAGCTGATGGCGAAGGGGGTGGATGCCACGAGCGAAGTCCCCCCGGACCGCTGGGATGCCGAGGCCCTGTACTCGGCCGAGCCCCGGGCGAAGGGGAAGATCCGCACCCGGCGCGGCGGCTTCCTGCGAGACGTGGAGCGCTTCGACGCGCGCTTCTTCGGCCTCTCGGACCGGGAGGCGGAGCGGATGGATCCCCAGCAGCGGCTGATGCTGGAGGTGGGGTGGGAGGCGCTGGAGCGCGCGGGGTACGCGGTGGCGCGTGCGAGGCGGGAGCGGGTGGGCGTGTTCGTGGGGGTGATGAACAACGACTACGGCCAGCGCGTGCTGAACGAGGAGGGACTGGAAGGCATCGATCCGTACTTCATGGGGGCGCGAGCCAACTGCGCCATCTCCGGGAGGCTGTCCTACCTGTGGGGCTTCCAGGGGCCGAGCCTGGTGGTGGACACGGCGTGCTCGTCCTCGATGGTGGCGGTGCACCTGGCCTGTCAGAGCCTGCGCAACGGGGAGTGCTCGCTGGCGCTGGCGGGGGGGGTGAACCTGCTCTTGTCACCCGAGGCGAGCATCTACCTGTCCAGCAGCGGAGCGCTGTCGGAGGACGGGCGGTGCAGGAGCTTCGACGCCTCGGCGGAGGGCTATGGCCGGGCGGAGGCTTGTGGCGTGCTGGTGCTGGAGCGCCTGTCGGAGGCGCGGGCGAGGGGCGCGAACATCCTCGCGGTCATCCGGGGCTCGGCGGTGGGGCACGACGGACCGAGCAGTGCCTTCACGGTCCCCAACGGAGTCGCGCAGCGGACGGTCATCCGGGAGGCGCTGCGAGCCGCGAGCGTGGAGCCCCGGGACGTGAGCTACCTGGAGGCACACGGCACGGGAACGGCGATGGGAGACCCCATCGAGGCCGAGGCGATGTGGTCGGTGTTGAAGGAGGGCCGCGAGGAGAGCGAGCCGCTGTGGATGGGCGCGGTGAAGACGAACCTGGGCTATCCGGAGGCGGCCTCGGGGGTGGTGGGGATGATGAAGGTGGTGCTGGCGATGAAGCACGGCCAACTGCCGCCGCACCTGCACTTCCAGACGCCCAACCCGCGCATCGACTGGAAGAACATGGGCGTGAAGGTGCCGCTGGAACTGACGGCGTGGACGCCGGCGCGGGGCGAGCGCATCGCGGGGGTGACGTCCTACGGGCGGACGGGCACGGTGGCGCACGTGGTGCTGGCCGAGCCTCCCGCGAGGGTGGACGCCGTGCGGAGCGTGGAGCGGCCCGCGCACGTGTGGGTGCTCTCGGCCCGGAGCGAGGAGGCCTTGCGCGCGCAGGCGGAGCGCTGCACCCGCTTCCTGGAGACGAGCCCCGAGCCCCTGGGCGACGTGTGCTTCACGGCCGCGACGGGACGCACCCACTTCGAGTACCGGCTGGCGGTGGTGGGGCGGGACGCGCGCCAGATGCGAGAAGGGCTCCAGCGGGCGGCTTCCGCGCGGATTCCCCCTCCGATCACCTCGGCCCCGGGGGTGGTGTTCCTCACGCGGGGAGAGGGCGTGGGCACCACCGGGGGGCTCCGGGAACTGTACGAGACCCAGCCCCTCTTCCGGGAAGCGCTGGAGGCGTGCGCGAGCGCATGCGCGGGCGTACTGGAGCATCCCCTGCTGCCGGTGCTGCTCGGCGAGGACGTGGCGCGAGTGAACGAGGTGCCCTCCGCGAGGGCGGCCGTGTTCGCGCGGGAGTGGGCGCTGACACGGATGTGGCGAGCCTGGGGCGTGCGGCCGGAGTCCTTCGAGGGCATGGGCGTGGGCGCGTGGGTGGCGGCGGTGGAGTCGGACCTGCTCGGACTGGACGCGGGCCTGCGCGGAGCGGTGGCGGGAGGCGCCGCGCCGTCGGTGGCTGGGGGCTCGCGGTCAGCTTCTCGGGTGGACCTGGACGTCGGCACCACCGATTGGACGGGGATACTCGAGACGCTGGGCGCGTTGTACCTCCGGGGCGTGGAGGTGGACTGGTCCGCGTTCGACGCGCCCTACGCCCGACGCCGGGTGGTGCTGCCGACCTATGCCTTCCAGCGCGGGCGCTTCTGGCTCACGCGTCGCCCTTGACGCGTTCTCCGCTGCCTTCGTCGTGTCATCGGAGCCCGATTGACGTGTCAGTTTCCGCCTTCCAGGCCTGATTCCCTGGGGAGGCGGACTGGCGCGGCACGTGCAATCCGCCGTCGCATCTCGTTGTGTTTCAGACGAGATGCGGGTCAGCAACGCGGAACAAGCCGTCTCCGCATGACCTCGTCCCCCATGACGGTCGGCGCGTTCATACATGTTGATGAAGAAGTACCTCACGCCCGAGGTGAAGACGGAGCTCAAGGGATTGGCCACCCGGAATGGTTGGACGCTGGGGAAGGCCATCCGGAGCGGAGTGGAGAATCCAGACTCCCGGATTGGCCTTTACGCGGGGGATGGTGATTCATACGAAGTGTTCTCGCCGCTCTTCGACCCGGTCATCCGCGAGTACTCCAGGTACGGCATGGAAGGGCACTCGAGCGACTTCTCGTTGGATGGACTCCCCGAGGAGAACCTGGATCCCGAGGGGAGGTTCATCCTCTCCACCCGGGTTCGGGTCGCGCGCAACCTCGCGCATTACGCGTTCCCCTCGGCGATCAGCGCCGAGGACCGCGCGAGGCTGGAGTCCGAAGTGGTCGACGTGCTGTCGGGGCTCACGGGCCCGTTGGCGGGCGAGTACCACTCGCTGGATGGAATGACCGAGGAGCGGCGCCAGGAGATGGTGGATGGCCATCTCCTGTTCAAACAGGAGGATCGCTTCCTGGAGAGCGCGGGAGTAGGCCGGGACTGGCCCGCGAATCGCGGGATGTACTGCTCACACGACAAGGACTTCCTGGTGTGGGTGGGCGAGGAGGATTCCCTGCGAGTCATCAGCATGCAACGAGGGGGCGGAATCAAGGCCGCCTTCTCGCGTTTGAAGACCGCGCTCGAGCGGCTCGAAAGGAAGATCGATTTCGCTTTCGACGAGTTCCGCGGCTTTCTGACGACGTGTCCCTCGAACCTGGGCACGGCGATGCGCGCCTCGGTTCACATCAAGATTCCGTTGCTCTCGCGGCAAGCCGGCTTCGAGCGCATCTGCGAGGATCTGGGTCTGTCGATTCGTGGCATCCACGGCGAACATTCCGATCCCATCGATGGCATTCACGACATTTCAAACAAGCGCCGACTGGGCCTCACGGAGCGTGAAATCTATGAGAGTCTTTGTCGTGGGATCAAAAGACTGATTGAGTTGGAATCCACGCTCATGGAATGCCCTGGAGCGTGTCCGTGGGATGTTCTGTGAAGGCAATGCTCCCGCCAGGGGTCCAGGACAATGCCTGACCCTCAGCGGGAGGTGATGACGACGGGAAGCTCCTCGGACGGCCGCAGCGTGATGAGGGGCTCGGGCTTTGGCGTGTAGCCGGCGACCAGTCGCGGGCGGTGGCGCTGTCCGAGCGTCGCGAGGATGAGCACGCCCTCCATGAGGGCGAAGTTGTTGCCGATGCACTGCCGAGGCCCGCCGAGGAAGGGGAAGTAGGCGTACCGGGGCCGCGTGGCGCTCCGCTCGGGGGAGAAGCGATCCGGATCGAAGCGCTCGGGATCGGGCCAGAACTCCGGCAGGCGGTGCGTGACGTAGGGGCTGACGTCGAGCATCGAGCCGCCGAGCACCTGGTAGCCGCAGATCGTGTCGTCCGAGACGACCTTCCGGCTCAGGATGTAGACGGGCGGGTAGAGGCGCATGGTCTCGTCGAGGACGCGGCGCGTGTACACGAGCCGGGGAACGTCCTCGGCGGTGGGGAGCCGGCCGCCGAGCACGGAGTCCAGCTCCGCGTGGAAGGCGCGCTCCGCGTCCGGGTTCTGCTCGAGCAGGGCCCAGGTCCAGGTGAGCGCGGTCGCGGTGGTCTCGTGGCCCGCGAGCAGCATCGTCAGCACTTCGTCCTGCACGTGCGCGTCATCCATCCGCTCGCCCGTCTCCTCGTCTTGAGCGAGCATGAACATGGACAGGAGGTCTCCCCGGTCCTCCATATGCTGGCGGCGCTGCGCGACGAGCGTCGCGACCACCTCGCGCAGGGACTGGTTCGCCTGGCGGAAGGCGCGGTCGTAGGCGGTGGGGAGGATGGGCGGGAGGATGCGCAGGTCGCGGAAGCGCTCCACGGTCTGTTCGCTGATGACGTTGAAGGCGGCGGACACGGCCTCGGTCTGGGCGCGTACGTCGGTGCCGAGCAGGGCCTCGCCGACGATGCGCAGGGTGAGCCCGAGCATGTCGCGCGCCGCCCTGCGGGGCTCGCCCGAGCGCTGGGCGTCGGACCACTGCCCGGAGAGTTCCGCCGCGGCGCGCACCATCTGCTCCGCCATGGCGGAGATGCGGGCGCGGTGGAAGGCGGGTTGAGCGAGTCTGCGCTGCTTGAGCCACGTCTCGCCCTGGCTCGTGACGAGCCCGTCTCCGACGACGCGGCGCATGAGCGAATAGCTGACGTGGTCCTTGGTGTAGTTCTGCACGTTGTCCTGCAGCACGTGCTTGAGCCCATCCGGGTGAGACACGAGGTAGGAGCGGCCGGGGCCCAACCGGTACCCGGAGACGGGCCCGTGTTCCGTGGCCGTGCGCATGAGGAAACCCAGGGAGTCCTTGCGGACGTCGCGAATGACGCCGATCAGGGGGAGTCCGCGAGGACCGGTGGGGATGCGAGGCGGGGAGGGCGGCGGAATCGCGGACGGCGCATTCATGAGAAGGCTCCGAGGTCTGACCGGGTAGCGGAAGTCAACGCGGCGCACTGGCGCTCCCCATGTCTTACGTGAAAACCCCTGCACGGCGGAAGGTGGGCAGGTGAGGAAAAAGGGCCGGGCCCGGGAGCTACGAATAGATGCCGTGTGAGAATTGATTCACGGCCTGATGGGCCATGGGTTCGTTCAAGACAAGGCGGCCCTTGAGAGCCAGGGCAATATAGGTATGGAGCGTGCCCAGGAACGTCGCGGCGTAGAGGTGATGCCGCTCGCGCATGTTGCCATGGTGGTTCGCCGCGTGGCGGAACAGTTCCTCCAGGAGGAGCATCTGTTTGTCATTGAAGGCGGCGGCGAGTTGGAACGCCTCGCTGGACGGTGGCGCGAACCAGAGCGCGAGCAGCAGGCCCTGGAGGCTGGGTTGCTCGTGCGCGAACTGGAAGGAGGCCTCGGCGACCCGCTGGAGTGTCAGCGGAAGATCCCCCGTGTACTCCGCCGCGCGTTCGAGGTGCGCCAGGAAGGGGGTGCAGCGCTCCTGGATGAGGGCGGCGAGCAGCCCGCGCTTGTTTCCGAAGTGATGGTAGAGCGTGGGCTTGGTGATGCCCGCGGCGCCACAGATCTCCTGAACGCCGATGGCGTCATAGCCCCGGGCCGCGAAGAGTCGCAGCGCGTGTTCCAGGATGTTCAGTCGCGTCTCCACCCAGGAGATATACCGATCGGTATATCGCGCGACAATTCGGGGGCCAGGGATCGTCCGCTCTCCAACCATTCTCCTGGGCGCTTGCCCGCCAGAACGCGGTAAGGAGGGAGCGGGCGAGCGTGGCGGGATGACCGGACCCATATTGAAACCCGTGGGGGCCGTATGTCCGCTCTCTCGGAGTGGAGGCAGCAAGGACGCTCTGTCCGAATGACACGTGAGGCCACGGATTCGGCGGCGGCGTTACGCCACGAAGTGAGGCAAGATGGGGTTTGCGTGACCTCCATGGGTGATTCCGCGGGCCGGGGGACCAGCCCCCTCTCTTCCCAGATCGACGAGTCCTCGCGGCGTCAGCCCGACGACGCGGATGAGCGTCTGCGCGCCGTGCTCGGGCAGACGGAGGGCATCCTCATGGAGATGGATGAGGAGGGCCGCTGCCTGGCGGTATGGGCCCGGTCCGATGATTTGCTGGCGGCGCCCCAGGCCACGATGCTGGGACGGACGCTGGAGGACATCCTCGGGCCGGAGATCGCCGGGCCGATGGTGGAGCGCATCCATCGCGTGGTGGCCACGGGGCATTTGGACCGTTTCGAATACGCGATGGAGGTGACGAGCGGGCGCCGCTGGTTCTGCTCCGAGGTCCTGAGTGTGTCGTCCCGTCCCAGCGTGACGTTCCTCATCCGGGACATCACCCTGCAGAAGACCCTGGAATTGCGCCTGATCCAGGCGGACCGGCTCGCCGCGCTGGGGACCCTGGCCGCGAGCGTGGCCCACGAGGTGAGCAACCCGCTGAGCTATATCTCCGCCAATCTCAACTTCGCCCTGAGCGGGCTGGGGGAGATGAAGAAGGCCCTGCGCGGCGAAGGGGCGGGCGCCGAGCTGGCCTCCCTGGCGCTGACGCTGGAGGAATGCACGGAAGCGCTCGATGAGGCGCGGCAGGGGACTCAGCGGCTCGCCCATGTCACCCAGGACTTGAAGACGTACGCGCGGGGCGAGGACGCCATCGAGGGCTCGGCGGATGTCCAGCAAGCGCTCTCGCGCTCCATCAGCATGGCGATGGGGACGATCAAGATGCGGGCCCGGTTGATCAACCGCCTGCGCGAGGTACCGCCCGTGAGGGGGAGCGAGGAGCGCCTGGGTCAGGTGTTCCTCAACCTGTTGCTCAACGCGGCCCAGGCCATTCCGGAGGGGATGCCGGACCGTCACACGGTGGAGGTGCGCCTGGACGTGGAGGCGTCGTGGGTGGTGGCCGAGGTGCGGGACACGGGAGCGGGCATTGCCCCGGAGCACCTTCCGCGCATCTTCGATCCCTTCTTCTCCACCAAGCCCGTGGGCGTGGGGACGGGGTTGGGGCTGTCCATCTGCCACAGCATCGTGAAGGGGGTGGGCGGTGACATCCGCGTGGAGAGCACCGTGGGCCAGGGGACCTGCTTTCGCGTCCTGTTGCCCGTGCGCGAACCATCCGCGCCCCCGGCCGCCAACGGCGATTGAGCCTCTTCGCGCGCTTACCGGCGCCCGCCCGGACCTCCCGGCGGAGGCGGCATCCGCTCGGGGAAGCAGGCCAGTTGCTGCTCGGGGCCGGTGCGGCACGTCCCCGCGTGTTGCTGGTCGTGGAACGTGACGGTGCAGGTCTGGCCCTCTGTCAAGCCCTGGCAGGCCTCGATGGCCTCGGGAGGGGGTCCCCGGTGTCGAGGAGGCTGGGCGAGGGCGGCGTGGGAGATCAGACCCGCGGCGATGACGAGGGTGGCACGGATGAGGGACGGCTGACGCATGGACGACCTCCAGGGCAAGGAATCCAACGCTCTGGAGTGTCGGCACGGCACATGTCCCGGTGATGTCGCTCCTGTTGCGAAGTATGTGTGTCCGCTCAGCGCCACGCGGTGGAGTTGTTGTCATCCAGGGGGCCCTTCTGGGGACGGACGACACAGAAGCGCTGACCCGTGGGTGCCTCCATGACCCACCAACGCTTGATGAACTCCACCCGTTTCGCCCCGAGCGCCTCGAGCCGCCGCACCTCGGCGTCCAGGTCATCGGCCTCGATGTCCAGGTGGATGCGGCCGGGATGGTCCACCTTCTGGATGAGCAGGAGGGGCTCGTCCGGCGACGAGGTCAGCTCGCGGTAGTTCTCGCTGCCGGGCACTGGAGGCTTCGCGGGCCGGCCGAGCGCCTGGCTCCAGAAGGACGTGGCCTGCTCGATGTCCTCGGACTGGCAATCGATGACGAAGGTGCTGAGGCGGCTGCGGTGCATGCGTGCTCCCGAGGTGAAGGGTGTCCAACCCCGTCTACACCATGTGTTTGGTGAGAAGCCCTCTTTCAGCCGGAGGGAGGACGCCCTAGGTTCGCGTGCCATGGCCTCTGAGATTTCCGATGAATGGCGGGTGTTGCGGCATGGTCCGCTCGTCCAGCTCTCCGACAACCTCTGGTGGGTGGAGGGGGAGATACCGCGCATGTCGCTCAAGCGCGTCATGACGGTCGTGCGCCGGAGTGACGGCACGCTCGTCATCCACAGCGCCATCGCCATGGGCGACAAGGAGCAGCGGGAACTCGAGGCCCTGGGCACGCCCGCGGTGCTCCTGGTGCCCAACGGCATGCACCGGCTCGATGCGCCCGCCTACAAGAAGCGCTACCCGAACCTGCGCGTGTACGCGCCCCGGGGCAGCCGCGCGAAGGTGGAGGAGGTGGTGCCCGTGGACGGCACCTACGAGGACTTCCCGGGCGACGACACGGTCCGGCTCGAGACCCTGGCCGGGGTGAAGGAGTCCGAGGGCGCCATGCTCGTGCGCTCGAAGGACGGGACGACGGTGGTGCTCAACGACGCCGTCTTCAACATGGACCGGAAGAAGGACGTGCTGGGCTGGCTCTTCACGACCATTTTGGGCTCGGCGCCGGGGCCTCGCGTCTCTCGGCTGAGCAAGCTCGTGTTCATCAAGGACAAGGCGGCGTTCCGGGCGGACCTGGAGCGCTACGCGGCGCTGCCCGGGCTCGTGCGGCTGGCGGTCGCGCACGAGAAGGTGGCCCACGGGAGCGAGGCGGCGCTCGCGCTGAGGCGGGCCGCGACGTACCTGTAGGCCGTCACATCCTCCAGGTCAGCTTGAGCCCGCCGCTGACGAGGCTCCGCTCGGCGCCGAGCACGGGAAGGCTCGCGCCCACCTCCGCGCCGAAGTGCTCGCCCGCGCGAAAGCGCAGTCCCAGCGCGGGCGCCACGGAGTCGAGCCCCGCCCGGCGTCCGAAGCGCACGTTCGCGTCGAGCACGGCGGCGAAGTGGCTGAAGAAGGCGTACTCGGTGCCCACGTTCAGCAGGACGCCAGCGCGGGGCAGGGCGGCGGCCCCGAGTCCCAGGTCCGCGTCCACGCCCGCGTAGCCATGCACGTCGAAGCGCTCGGTGGGCCGGTACAGCACCGCGGCGCCCACTTCTCCGCCCAGCGTGCGCGTCCGGGGGCTCGCGAAGGACGTGGGCAATTGCAGCCGGACGCTCGGAGCCAGGGCGAACGCGCCCCGCGAGAGGACCAACCAGGTGCCTCCGAGGGTGAGCTGGCCCAGGGTCAGCCGCGAGCCGGTGAGGGATGCGTTCTGGACGTACTGGAAGCGAGGCACCTCCAGCGTGGCGAACAGCTCCAGGTCCGGCCGCACCGCGAGGCTTCCGGACACGAGCCCCGTGGCGGTGATGGCGCCATAGAGGTTGTGCGTTTCGATGATGGCCTGGCCCTGGACGCCCAGGCCCACCTCGGTGCGAGGACAGGCCCGGCGGCCCGTGGCGACGTCGGCGGATTGAAAACCAAAGGGCACGGGGCCCTCGGCGAGCGCGGGGGACAACCAGGACGTGCACGCGCCCTGGGCGTGAGCGGCGGTGGGCACGAGCAGCAGGAAGACGAGCGCGGCGAACAGTCGGGGGGATGGAGACACGAGGAGCCCTCGGTTCACGGAGCGGCCACGCCGGGGGCGTCGAAGCGTCCGTTGCCGTTCCGGTCGAGGATGAAGGGGTTGGTGAAGGCGTAGGGGTAGCCGCCGAGCACCTGGGCGAAGTGGAACAGCGGATCCGACTCACGGGAGGGCACGGGCGGGGCGATGAGCGGTCCATACGAGGAACCGGGTTCGATGTCGCTTCGGTCCACCACGCCATCTCCGTTGTTGTCGCCCGTGTCGGGGATGCCGTCCGGGCCGTCACCTCCGGGGCCGCCGAAGTCGGCGGTGGGTTGTACGTGCGTGCCTGCCTCCACCACGAGCCAGGCATCTCCAGCGGAGGTGACGAGCTCGGCCAGGGGGAGACTGCCCTCGTAGCGCACGAGCCCATTGTTTCCGAAGGGGTCCTCCGGGCGGGAGAGCGCCGCGCCCTCCAGCGTCTTCACCACGCGGCCATTGACGATGACGCGCACCTCGTCCACGGGGACCCAGGGGGCGGCGGAGACCTTGAGGTGCAGCCTCGCGTCGGCCGAGGGCACCACCGGACGCAGCCCATGGCGCTGGAGGCCTTCCGTGGTGTCCAGGGTGGCCTCGATGACGGGCCCGTTGGTGCCGAAGGAGTCTCCGGCCTTGAGGGCGGCGTTGAAGCGGGCGGTGTCGAAGCCGGGGCCTGGAGAGGTGGCCGCGTAGACGATGTTGCGAGGCACGCCCACGGTGTTGTCGGTGAGGCCGTGCGAGTCGCTGTTGGCGGTCCCCGTCACGAGCTGTCCCTGGCCGAGCACGTAGAACCAGAAGGCGCGGTAGCTGGGCAGCAGATCATTGCTCGAGCCGTTCATCACCTCCTGGGTGTGCTGGCCGTTGTTGGCGAAACCGCCCCGGGGCGAGCGCACGTAGATACCTGCGTTGGTGCCGTCATCCTTCGCGGGCAGGTTCTCGAGCGTGTTGAGCGCGAGCGCCCGGGGGAAGCCCAGATCCCGGCCGAACTCCTGGTGGGCCCACGGGTGGTTGAGCTGCACGAGGAGCTGATCGCGCAGGGCGGGCGGAGCGCTGGCCTTCACCCGATCGAACAGCTCACCGGGCTCGACGCGCTCGTCGTCGGGAGCCCCGTTGCGCACGAGGGTCGGGTCATACGCGAGCGGCCAGAAGTTGTAGTGGCCCACCACGAGCGGAATGTCGTAGCCGGGCCGCTTGAGCCAGAGGATGTGGCCGGTGGTCTCCAAGCCCGCCACGGTGCTCATGCGCTCCTGGAGGCCCAGGCTCCGGACGACCTGGCCGTAGTCGTAGACGACGTCGTGGTCGGAAGCGACGATGACCTGGAGGTCCGTGGCGTCGAAGGACAACACCCGATCCTGATCGGGCAGGGAGCTGTCGAAGCTGGCGGTGCCATGGACGTGGAGATCCGCGCTCACGGTGCCGGCGGGCTGGAGAGGCAGCTTGCGCAGGCGGAAGGTGAGCGAGGTGTCCTCGGCGTCGAGCGTCACCGTGTCGCGGCCGAGCGTCCAGAAGGGGCCCTTGAAGGCGTAGAGGTGGAAGCGGCCCCGGGGGACATCCACGGTAGCGGTGCCATTGACGACGAGGAAGCGGTTGCACGCGGGCGAGGGACCGGGAGGAGGCCCCAACCAGGGAGCGCAATAGCCGAAGGCCCCGTGCAGACTGCCCGTGGTGGCCTCCTGGACGGCCTCGTCCACGGGGATGACGAAGACCTCGGCGGTGAGCCCGCGTCCGTCCTCCGCGTCCTCGACCTTCACCGAGAGCCGGGTGTGCGAGGGCTCGACGAACGTGCCCACGTCCGTGTCCGACTCCACCCGGTCGAGCTGCCGATCCGCCACCTTGCGGCCAAAGGCATGCAGTTCCACCACGTAGTCGCGGCCAGCGGGCACCCGGGCCTCGTAATGACCCGCGCTGTCGGGAGTCACCTGGCTCCAGGGGGTGCGCGTCTTCGCATCGGCGGCGAGCTGCCCTTCACTGATGATCACACTCAGGTCTCGGGCTTGTCCGGCGGGAGGAGCCCGGCGACTCACGGTCCCGCGCAGCGTGACGTACTTCTCTCCCCGGAGCTTCTGACGCAGTTCCAGGGCGAGGTCCGCCGCTGCGGCCGCGTCCCCGCGATCGCCCACGGCGAGGAAGCGCTCGAAGACGAGGTAGTCGCGGGGGGGCACCACGGTGCGGGGCAGGCCCGAGGTGGAGATCTGATCGCTCTGGAACCCCTGGAGCAGGTTCGTCTCGCCACAGGCGACGTGGGCGTAGCTCACGCCGGGATCGGACGGGAGCGCGGCGGCCAGGTAGGGGTATTGGACGTAGACATCGCCGATGGTGAGCAGGTCGAAGCTGGGGTGCTGATAGCCGGCGCCCTTCGAGGGCGCGAAGGGCAGGGCCTCCCGACCGCTCCAGTAGAAGCCGTCCGCGAGCGCCCAGAGCTGGGGATCCACGGAGGTGTTGAGCACCTCGGTGCGCATGCGGATGCCGGGCTCGCAGGGGCGCATTTCATAGAGGGTGTGGATGGGGAACTCGGGCTTGCCATCGAGCGTGCCATCGAGCTGCACCGCCACGCGGGTGGGCCGTTCGTCGATGATCCGCATGGACGTGTAGTGCGCGGCGTCCGCGGGGAGGATGCCCACCACGGGCAGCACCTGGTTGAGTCCGTCGTTGTTCTGACCTCGCACGCTCAGGTCGAGCAGCGAGCCTCCGCTGGGATCCAACAGGTGCGTATTGCCGAGGCCAGCGATGACGGCCACCGCCCGATCGTTGCCCAGGAGGATGTCATCCCGGGATGCGATGGCATTGAGCCCTCCGGGGACGGTGTCCTCGCCGGGACGAGGATCGTTGCTGCCAGCGCGCTTATCAGTGGGCGTGAGGACGCGCACTTCGAGCGCCTGGGCAGTCGTGGAGTCGCACGAATAGCGCAGCGAGTCGCAGGGGCTGGACACCTGGCACGAGGCTTCGTTGCCAAGACAGCTCTCCTTCTTGCAACCGGCGAGCGCGAGCCCGGCGAGGGCCACACTGGCGGCCAGGAGGCGAAGGAAGGGAAGGGGCATGACGTGCCCTTGTATCAACCTCCCAGGTGGTTTCTCCAATCACGCCAGCCGCGCGCCGCGTGACACGTGTCTCCTATGAGGTCGAGGAAGAGCGGACTCTTCGCGGCCTTCAGGGCCTCACGGGTCCGCCAGGCACCTGACGCATCGAGTCGGCGCACCGCGCCATCGAGCAGCGCGCCCGCGTGCTCCACGGTCTGGAGTTGGGCGGGAGTGGGCTTCCATCCCGTCTCATCGCGATAGCGGCCGAGCGTTTCGAGCCAGTGCCCATAGAACTTCACCATCTGCACGAGCACGGGGAGACGCTGCGTGGACGGCGTCGCGGCCAACGCGGCGTCGTACTGCCGCGACTCGGAGCCCAGCCGGTAGAAGAGCAGGTCTACCTGGGTGTCGAGCCGGGCGCCCCAGGATGCGCGCACGGCGGGATGGCGCGCATGGGTGAGCACGGCCTGCACCAGATGCAGTCCGCCACAGGGATGGGCATAGATGCCCTGCTTGCGCTTGGGCACCTGGGGCAGAGCCGCCTTCATGCCAGCCAGGAGGTCGGCCTGTTCACGCTCCAGCAGGGCGAGCGATTCATCCATCATCGCGTCGAGGCGGATGGACTCTCCGGTGCCAGAGGTGAACGTGGCGCCGTGGGGCAGGGCGTGGCTCAGGGCATCGAGCGTCCAAGCACCCTGGGGCGAGAGGACCACGTCGGGGCGGAAGTCGCGCGGGAGGCCGTTCACGAGTGCCTGGAGGGACACGGGCCCGTCGGGGGTCCGGAAGACGTGGGACGGCGAGAAACCCGCGAGCAGCAGCGTTTTCACCATCAGGTAGGGGTGGGGCTCCACGGGAGTGCCGTCGGAGGTGAAGGCCTCGAAGTGGAGGGGGTCGCGCCGAAGGAAGTCCGAGACGATGACGTCCGCGGCGAGGCGTCCATCGCGGGCGCGGAATGCACGGCCCTCGAAGGCCAGACCATGGGCGAGGGCCCAGGGATTTTGGGGATCGGCGGCCCCCTCGCGGCACCAGTTCCGCAGGAGGTCCCCGGAGGAGGGACGGGGGGGCGGAGGAGCGGCCAGGAGCGCGAGCAGCACGAGAGGAGCGGCGACCATGGGTGTACTATCGCCCGCGCCGAGTCCCCATCCCAAGGAGCCACCGTGAGCCTGTCGAATCCATTCACCGAGGAGCATGATGCGTTCCGCAAGACGGTGCGCGCGTTCGTGGAGAAGGAGATGACGCCGCACGCGCTGGAGTGGGATCGAGCGGGCATCTTCCCGAGGGAGCTGTTCCGCAAGTGCGGTGAGCTGGGCTTCCTGGGCATCAACCATTCGCCGGAGTTCGGTGGCAGTGGCCTGGACTACTGGTACGTGACGGCCTTCACTGAGGAGTTGTCACGCAGCCGCAACGCGGGCGTGAACATGGCCCTGTTGGTGCAGAGCCAGATGGCCACGCCGATCATCAACGAGATTGGCACGGACGAGCAGAAGCGGGAGTTCCTCGCGCCGGCGCTCGCGGGCGAGAAGATCGCCGCGCTAGGGGTGAGCGAGCCGGGGCAGGGCTCGGACGTGGCGAGCATGCAGACGACGGCACGCGTGGACGGGGATGACTACGTCATCAACGGCTCGAAAATGTGGATCACCAACGGCACCCGGGCGGACTTCATCACGCTGGGCGTGCGTACGGGCGGACCGGGCCATGCGGGCATCTCGCTGGTGACATTCCCCACGGATGTGAAGGGTTTCGGGGTGTCCAAGAAGCTCGACAAGGTGGGCAACCTGTCCTCGGACACGGCCATTCTCTATTTCGAGGACTGCCGAATTCCGAAGCGCTACGTGCTCGGCCAGGAGAACCAGGGCTTCTACCACATCATGACGAACTTCCAGGGCGAGCGCCTGGTGAGTGCCATCTGCGCGGTGAGCGCCATGGAGCGCATGATCGAGGATGCGATTGAATACGGCCGCGAGCGCAAGGCTTTTGGCAAGCCATTGCTGGGCTTCCAAGTATGGCGTCACAAGCTGGTGGAGCACATGGCGTCCATCGAGGCGGCCAAGCGGCTCACCTACCACGCGGTGGCGCTCTTCGACGCGAAGCAGAACGCCGTGCGGGAGATCTCCATGGCGAAGCTCTTCTCCACGGATCTGGCGCAACGGGTCGCCTACGACGTGCAGCAGTTCTTCGGAGGCATGGGCTACATCGAGGAGACACACATCGCGCGGGCCTGGCGCGACCTGCGTCTGCTCACCATCGGAGGAGGGACCTCGGAGGTGATGAAAGAAATCCTAACAAAAACTTCCGGGATCTGATGCGCATCTTTATCCGGGGGTCATTGGCATTTGATAGACAAACTGTCGTTTGCATTGTCGACGAAGTTTTTCACCGAGAAAGGTAACGGCATTCTGCGCAATGCTCAGTCGGCGAATGCCCCTCTCGGGGTTCAGGTTTTTGACGAATCGCTAGAAAGCTCTCTTCCTGCGAGTCCTTGGAGTTGGCTTGCTCGATATTCATGTTTCTGGGCGATGTGTTATCTGATTAATTGATTAATGTTGACCGGGTTTTTGATTCAGCCAATGTTTACGATTTGAAATCTATCTTCCAGGCAGGCAATAAAAAGAGGAACAGTCCATTGTTCTGAAGACGCTACTCCACTTTGCATCAATGGGGAGCCATCACTTCTTAAAACCAGAATGACTTTACGTGAGGCGATAGGGCGAAAAACCAGCTCGCTTTCTTCATAGGGCGCAACATCATAATCCCGAAGACTCGCAAGTTTCCAGAAACTGTCCTCAAAGGATGCTCTTGCCTCCGCTGGCGCAATACCCAAGTACGCCAAGTCGGAAACAAGTGGTGCCATTCTAGACATAATCACATCGACACGTTTGTTCGCGAAATCAGCATGGACGTCACGAACAAAGGAAAGGAGTTGTGCACGTACAGAAGCATTGAGCGGATCAACTCTCCGTGCATCCTGCCAACTCCATCGGGGTCTATCAGACAAGTGGAAATTTCTATCAATAATGAATGGCCGTGACCAATCGTGAGTAGAGGGCACGATCATATCGATAGTAGCGAGACTGCTGACGGACCCTGGTTCAGGAACCTGGCCCAGTTCCCCTTCAACGACCATCGCGCGAGCCAGCAGAGGGTCCTCTTGTGCGTTGGAAGGCGGACTCGTAGGCAACTCTTCCAGCGAGCGACGCGCCCCCTTGATGACCATTCGCAGGTCGTTGATGCCATCAATAATCCATGGCGTTGCATGAGCCGTGACTTGCTTGGGTCGTGATGGAGATGACCATACGAGAGGTACGTCGTTGATGAGGATTTCAGCCTTGTATCCGTTGATATTGACCAGCAATCCGTGTGCGGTGACCGCCATTGGGTCCTCGGGAGTGTGAAGGCAGCTCTCAATCTAGATGATATGAAATTCTTCAACTAAAGGCCATTCCTTCCAAAGGACCTTTTCTCTGGTGTGCGTCCATATTCCACGCAAGGTTTTGGCGGTAAAGATGCCTTTCGTTTCGCTGACGTTCACATCTACGGTCCATTCGAGTGGCGTGAATTTTAGACGACCCTTGCATTCAATTTCAGCTGTGAGTTTGCCTTCAAGCGCAATAAATTCACCTAGTTCTGCCGAAACACCAAGCTTCCCTGAAGAGGTTGCGTCAGTCAGAAGTTCTCTTGAGTTTTTGTCAGGAGTGTTCTCTATTTCTCTTGATATTGCGAACTCAATGCTTATGGAGCCAGAAACAGCCACTCCAGAGCCAAATATATTGATCCCATAGGAGATCTCCAGGTTCGCGTTGATGATGGTGAATGATGTTTTTAGCTTCCAGTTTCTGAATGCCGAATTATCCTTAGGGTTTTCCTTCCATCCCCAGTCTAATTTTATATCTCCAGAGAGTACGTCGATTGAATATGAAACGCTCCAGCCGATTTTAGGGACAGCGTCAATGATTTTGCTGAGCGTGTTTGCGAAATCAAGGACCAGTTTTCTTAGTTTGATTATCTTTTCAACGAAGGCGACAAACTGAAATTGATTGGAAATGTCGTTTGCGTTGTGCGAGAGCTTAATGCTGCGTGCTGCTTCGACAAGAGAGTGGTCTGTCTTGTCTGCCAACGTCATTTCATGGCGAACAGCCGCACCTGATGCGACTTGACCAACCGTATACTCCTCCCTGACGCCGTATTTACGGTCTCTCACCGTGTCATTCTGCTGTAAAACCAAATGCCCATGCGTCTGTGATTCAGTATACTCTCGCTTCTGGACGTTATGGCCGAACGCTGTTGTTTTTGTCTCCTCGACTGAGTGATAGGTGTCTCCGTTTTTCCCTATCTTCCCTCCGCCTTTGATTTTTCCGTGTTTCCTTGCTTCGGGTATGCTGATGCTGAGTGAAAATCGATCATCTGGATAAACATTGATGTTATGCGCCCACGAGCCAAATACTTTCTGGTTTGAATCGCGCTGGCCGCATGCGCGAACAAGGACTTTGTAAGTGATTGGACTTGGAAAAAAGAATCTGACAATGGCTTTGAGCCCAGAGTCCTTCCTTGCTTCCGCTAGATTTCGCTCAAACCAGTCTGCGGGATACGTGACTGGGAGTTGGAGTGTTGTTGTCCCGCGAATGTAGGTGACTTTCCCACCTACTGCGGCTGGTTCAGTGATTGTAATCGATGGGTGCTCGTTTGGGTCATGGCATTTGCTGCGAGTGATTTGGATGGTGATGGTGTCTTTTTTGTTGTCCTTGCCTTTTGTTGAGTTCGAGGTGACTGAGAGTGTGTTGTTGTTTGTTTTTACGGGGTAGTTGTTGAGTAGTTTTTGTTTGGGAGTTTGCTCGACCCAGAATACGCCTTCTCCAAAATCCTTTCGTTCCTTGTTGCAGTGACTGCATCTAATCTGGATTTTGTCGAAATCACATGGCTTTGGCAGATCCAACTTCTGGGGTTGACGTTCGCATGGCAATACGGATTTTACGGATTTTCCAACGGCGGGTCGCTGGACGGTATTCGATGGTCTGGACAAACGCGCGCCTTTGAGCGCCATGGGAGTACCTCGGTGGCGAAAATGAGAAGATAGAGGTCTTGATTTAAGGTGCTGGCTCTGTAGGCACTTTATGTGCGGATTGATTATGGGGGGATGCGATGTGCGCCCTCTCTTCTTCTCGATGCTGCGCATCGAAGACTGAGCGGGTGTAATCCCAGTCCTCAAGGAATGCGTCATCAATAAGCAGGATGAGGACATCGCCGCGGTCGGCAAATTTCGTCCCATAGATGCTGGCGGTCTCCAGATACGCCAGAATGGATCCTTCTTCGGTCAAGCCCAAAGAAAAGGCGTGACGTATGTGGTTCTCGACCCATGGACGCATCACAACATCAGAGATGGGCCCCCATCGAGCTGAAGCGGAGCTGCGAAGAAACTCGCATGCACGCGTAATGAAGGCGGAAAGATTGCTTTCCGCCATTGCTGTTAGTTGTTGTTGGCTTATGCGGAGCATGTTTCTTTGGTCTTCCTGTGGTGTCGCGGAGCTTGGATTGGTCAGAAGGCCATTGGGGTTACAGCCAGAAAAGAGAGTCGTTATCGGAGGAAATTTCGGAAGCCACTATCCTCGTCTTCGAAGAGAAATTGCATCAGGAGCCCTTGGAAATCGCGCAGTTGATCCTCAGTGCTTGTGGCAAGGAATGTCGAGAGTACACGAGGGTCGTAGTATCGAAAGTAAAGGCTGTCGTCCATTCCCTCTGCCTCAACCATCAGAAACTTTCGGAGGTGACGGCGCACTTCTACGAAGGTTTGAGTGCAAGTCAGGTAGATGCCCCAACTCCTGCCCCACCCTTCTTTGACCAGCGCTGCGAGAAGATTGGACTCCTTGGAAAAGCGCACCAAATAGGGAGCGATTTCTTCCATGGCATCTCCCTTGGAGCCCTCATAGAGGGAGCGGCACTCGTCGATGGATTCTCGAAGGAGAACTAGGATGCGTTCATCGCGCGCCGCATCGAGTACGGCGAACAAGGGAGGCCCTTGTTGACTCAGCAGAGTGAGGGCGCGTTCCTTTGCGGCGGTTTGTTCATCGGAGTCAGCAGCAGCTAACGTTAGGGTCTCGCGCTCACGGTAGACTGAGAAATCCGTCCGCCCTGCTCGCACCCACCCTCCGTGGGGCACTTCCGCGTCCAGCACTGGTTTCCCACCCAGCCAAGTGCCCAGCGCACTCTTCATGTCCCGAATCTGGCAGGTCCGTCCATCCCAGTTCAGCTCGAAATGGAGCGGGGACATCAGCTCGTCCTTCAGGATCTTCATCCCTGCGGTCTCATCCCTGCCCACCTGGAGCGTTTGGCCGGGAAGGAGGCTCATTTTCTGAAAGGATTGGGGCCCCCAGCGGACTTGAAGGATCAACCTCGTGGCGCTCTCCGGGGCGTTCATTTTCGAGGCAGCTCCCGCTCAAGTTTCGCCGCGTATGAGGCATTGGCTTCACGCAATTCCGGGTCATTCTCGTAGACGGAGGCGCTCCGCAGGGCAGCGATGGCTCCCATCGGGTTCTTCATTTCGAGAAAAACATCCGCTCGTTGATTGTGAACCCGGGCGAGTATCTCGGTCTTTTCTTCCTCCAGACCGCCCTGTTGGAGAGCGGTCAGCACTCCATCGAGGAGCGACAAACGAGCCTCCGGAGGAGCGACAGGGTGGGGGGGTTGGCACTCCCCGAGTTTCCTCAGGAGCCGTTCCGCCTGAGTCTCCGCGAGGAGTTTCTTGGAGAGGACGAGTTGCTCCTCCAGTGGCGCGTCCCTGACGGCTGAAGGCATCGCTCGCTGGATGAGCGCATGGAGGTCCATCAGCCGCGCCAGCCATGAAACCTGGAGTTCTGGCTCCCCGTCGAACTCCGGGAGTGAGGCCGATTTCCCCTGGGCCAGTTCTTCCGCGAGTGCGGAGGTGAGCTCGGCGATGAAGCGCAGTCGCTCGGGTGAGGCGAGCTCATGGGGGGCGGGGTTGAGCGAGAAGGCCCTGGCGCCCGGTGCGCCCTGCACCAGCGTCTGGCGGAGCCATCCGAGGACGGCGCGCTCCTCCTCCGTACGGGCCTTGCCTTCGCCCATGCAGGACCATGCCTGGTAGAGCTGTTCCACCGCTCCATTGGAGAAGCGGACTACCCCATCGAACCCTTCGAAACATTCCGCCATGACAGCCTCTCGCCAACCAGGGACTCAGGGAACCCTATCAAAAACGAATCGGACCGCTCCATCATTCGACGCGAGAGCGCCAACCTTGTCCGGGAGGAGGGGCGCGAGCTGGGACACGATGTCTTTCTTCAAGTCCATGCGCTCGCCGGGCGCGATGTTTTGCATGTCGACCAGCACGTTCTCGCCCTTGCTCATCACCTGCTTGATCAGTCCCGGCGTGTTCTTCTCGCCTCGTGCGTCCTTGATGTCCCAGACCTTGTCGAGACCGTCGATGATGTCTCCTCCGCTCTCCAGCAGGGGAATGCACCTCCTGACCTCGGCTGGGAGCACGCCCGATATTTGCGCCTCCAGGGCCGCACGGGCTTCATCGGGTTTAAAGGAGCCCGTGTCCGGGTCATAGGCGAGGAGCATGCGCGAGGGATTCGACTCCAGCCACTGACGATCCTTGTCGCCGAGGAGGGCCAACTTTCCCTTCGCCAGGGCCTTCTGGACGCCTGATTCCAGGACCTTCTTCCGGGTGGCCTCGTTCCGGGCGCGTTGCAACTGGGCGCGGCGGCTCGCGGGATCCGGCGTGTTCGAGATCGCGGACGTGGATTCGGCTTCGGCCTGTTCCGCCGCGCGCTTCGCGGCTTCCCGCTCCGCGGCCCTCTTGGCGCACTCCTCGCAGAAGGGAATTCCGTCGAGCGCCGCGAGATAGAGCGTTTGCGCCTGCGCGGAGGATCCGATGATAACGGTGGGGCACCCAGCGACGAGCATCCCGCCGTGGGAAGTGCCATCCCCTAGCCGGGCGGCCTGCTGGCCGGTGATGATGACCGTAGCTTCTCCCTGAGAGATGGAGTCGGGCGGTCCTCCAAAGCAGACGAGGCTGTCTCCCACGCGTGCGGCGGGCATGCCGCCAATGATGACCGTGGGCTCGCCCGAGGACGTGGGGCCGCCCACGTGGGGCACAGGCCCGGGCTCCACTTTCGGGCAGACATGCATGTCGGTGATGCGCGCGGCAGGAGGCATGGGCGTCTCTCAGGGCGTGCTGCCGTCGTCGGCGAGGGTGGGCGTCGTGGGTTTGGCCTCGGCGGCATCCATGGGCTGGGTGGGCTCCGCGCCGCTTCCCTTGAAGGGCGTGCCTCGGTCGTTGACCCACACCATGGTGCCCTTGATGGCGATGCCACTGGAGTCGATGGTGATGAAGCCTCCGGGGGCCCGGATGGTGAGTCCCGTCGTGGCCTCGATGACCACCGTCTTCGATTTGAGGTGGATTTCCTCGCCCGCCTCCAATGCGTGTCGCTTCCCCACCTTCACCTGGAGGTGCTGCCTCGCGGTGAGGGATTGAGTCCCATCTACCTGCTCGTTCAGGTTGTATTTCACGTGCAGGTGGCTGTTCTTGTGGATGAGTTCCTTCTTGTTCGACTGGATGACGATGTCCTGATCGCCCTCTCCGTCGATTCCACCGACGAGCAACTTCATGTCGCCGCCGATGTGCTCCTGGTGATGGCGGTGCACCGTGAGGCTCTTGTCCCGGAAGAGCAGTTCGTTCTGGTCGCCGACCTTGCCCTTTTCCAGCTCACTGCCAATGGTCTGGTGCCGGTCGTGCAGGATGTTCTCGAACGAGTCGTTCTTCACATGCACATCCATGTTGCGCTGGGCGTGCATGAAGATCTGCTCCTTGCCCTTCTTGTCCTCGTAGCGCAGCTCGTTGTAGCCGTTGCCTCCCAGCGACGTGTTCGACTTGATGGTGCTCTTGGTCTTCTGCGCCGGAAGCTCGTACGGGACGGTCTGGGCGCCATTGTAGACACGGCCCGTGATGATGGGCCGGTCCGGGTCTCCCTCAATGAAGTCGACGATGACTTCCTGGCCAATGCGCGGGATGAACATCGCGCCCCAGTTCTCACCGGCCCAGAGCTGGCTCACGCGGATCCAGCAGGAACTGCGCTCGTTGCGGCTGCCCTGCCGGTCCCAGTGGAACTGCACCTTCACCCGGCCGAACTCGTCCGTGTAGATCTCCTCCCCACTGGGGCCCACGACGACCGCCGTCTGGACGCCCCGCACCTGGGGCCGGGGTGTGAGGCGCGGCGGCCGGAAGGGCGTCTGCTCCGAGATGCAGGTGAAATTATTGGAGTAGTTGAAGTCCCCGCCGGGTGACTCCTCGTCGAGCACCTGGGGCTGGTGGCCATAGTGGCCCACGCTGGTGAGGAGATAGCGCGCGTTGTAGTCGGCGCGCGAGTGCTCCGACAGCGTGAACAGGGCGCCGGGAATGAACCGCTCGCAGTCGCTCTCGCCCTGGCCCACCTTGCGTCCGGCCTGCCACTCCTCGAGCCGGAGCTTCGCGAGCCGTTTGCCCTTCGCCGAGCTGCCTTCTCCCGGGTGTTGGTACTCGCCCGGGTAGTCGTAGACCTCCAGGTCCGCATCCACCGCCGCCTTGCCATCCGCGTGCATGGACAGGTCCGGCTTCTTGAAGTTGAAGTCGCGCAAGCTCACGGTGCCGGGTTGAATCTCCTCGGCGAAGCGGAACCGCTGGACGTGCTCTTCGTCGATGACGAACCCCGCGGGCCGGCGGAAGGGCAGCAGCTCCCCTCCCGAAATGGGCTTGCTGGCCGAGACGCTGTCTCCCATCACGAGGACGTGCTTGTCCTCGTGGTGCTCGAAGAAATAGAAGATGCCGTCTTCTTCCATGAGTCGGGTGACGAAGGCCCAATCCGACTCGCGGTACTGCACGCAGTAGTTGCGCGGCTCGTAGCTGTTGCTCAGGGCGAAGCGGAAGTGGTCGCTCGCGATGCCCGCGGTCTCGAAGACCTTCTTGATGATGTCCTCGGTCGTCAGGTCCTGGAAGATGCGGCAGTCATGCCGGTGCTTGAGGCGCCAGGTCTGCGGCACGAGGCTCGCGTGGTAGATGGCATGGCGGTGCAGTTCATTCACCTGCTCGAAGCGGCAGATGATGCCGTGGACGAAGCGGGGCGCGAACTCCCCCACGAGCGTGAGCAGGGCCGCCTTGCCGACGACGTCGGAGAAGTCGAGCGATTGGTTCTCACAGGCCAGTTTCAGCTGGAATTCGAACGGGCTCGACATGGCCTCGGTTCCCGAGAACTGGATGACCCGCAACGGTTCCGCCACGCCATTGACGGCGAAGAGGAACAGAGAGGTGCTTCCTGGCAATGTGGTACGTGCGACCATGACACCTTGCCTGCTTCCTGAGCGGTGCGCCGGGGGCGCTCAACCGCCAATGACGGGGGATTTGCGAACGTAACGAGGGGCGCGGACCTGCTCGAGCATGAACCCGGCCACATCGGCCCGGGAGATTCGCAGCGGGACCTTGCCTTGATCGATGGAGACCTGATGCACCCGGGTCGCCGCCGCGTCCGTGAGCCGGGTGGGCCGGACGATGACCCATTCCAGGGAACTCTCCCGAATCACGTCCACGCGCTGCTGCCAGCCGTTGTTGTCCTTCCGGGGACGGATGGACGCCATGAGCTTCTCGAAGAGCGCCGAGGGACCCCAGCCGTTTCCCTGCTCATGGTAGGGGATGTAGACGAGGCGCCGGACCCGGTGCCGTTGCATCGCCTCGACGATGTTCCGCGTCCCCTGGGCAATGGCTTCCCGGTCCTTCCTTCCCGTGGGACCCAGCGCGCACAGCACGACGTGCTGATTCTTCACGGCCTCCTCCACGGCGCCCGCGTCCTCGACCCGGCCCTGGAGGTGCCGCAACCGGGAATGAGGCACGGGCAGGGGACGGGTATCCCGTGCGAACGCCGTCACCTGGTGGCCCTGGGCGAGCGCCTGCTCGACGAGGCACCGCCCCGTCCGGCCCGCGGCGCCGATGATGAGCACCGGGAGCGCGGCCTCCTGGGGCGCGGCTTGTTTGCGCTCAGGCCCGTACGTGACGGCGTTCCCCAGGCCCGTCACCGAGACGCTGAGTTCTTCTGGGAGGGGTTTGCTCATGGCGCGTTCTTCGCCTGACCCACCGCGGGGGGCTCCAAGGGGATGGCTCCCCCGGCCTTCTCCTGCTCCTCCATGCGTATCCACATGGAGGCGTCTGTTCCCACCAGTCGGCTGCCCTCGACCCGGAGCTTTCGCTCCGCCTGGGCTCGCCGGTAGGGCCTGGGCGGCAGCGAGGGTTGTTTCGGATCCAGGTCATGCATGACCACCTCCTCGTTGAGGCGGATGCCGTCGGGATCGAACTTGAGGGTGGACGTCATCACCACCTGCCGGTGGAGCCCGCCGGGCAATTTGAAAATCTGTTCGCGGCCGAGGGGAAACCACGTGGGACCCAGGCACTTGCCGTCATGGCTTGTCACGGCCTCGGCGAAGAAGCGGCCATGCCGCAGGGGCAGGAGGCGCGTGAAACGGCGGCACGCGATGGGGCTCTCCAGGGAGCACTGTTCGCCCTCGGCGACCAGCACTTGCGTGTCTCCACTGCGCTCCAGCTTCAACTTGGCGTCCCGTGGGTAGGAGCGGAGGCTGCCGAGCGCGCGCACCACGATTCCCTTGTCCGTGCGCTCCACGAGTCCCACGGGGCCCAGCGCCTCGCCATTGGAGAAGCGCCGCGCGATGACCCAGACCAGCCGCAGGTCCGCCCGGATCGTCTCCATGATCAAATCCTCGTCCGTGAGCCGGGGCGCCATGGGCAGGAGGGCGGCGTTCGGTCCTGGCTGCCGGCATTCATCCGCCACCGGTTCCTGCCACACCACGGGCGAGCCCGAGCAGTCCAGCGTGGGCCGGGCCGCGGTGCCCTGCTCCCGATCGTAGCCGTGCAGCAACAGGTCGAACCAGTCATCGGCCGAGAGCACGGGCCTGGCTTCCCGGGTGACGTTGATGGAACACATGCCTGCCTTGCTCTGGGACGCACATCCAGTGAGCAGCAGACCCGCGCAGAGGAGGATCGACAGTCGATTCATGGTGCTTCGCTCTCTTGATAGAGGGATCACGCGCGGCTCCCGGTGAACTCGGTATGCCATTGTCCCTCGGGTGTGAGCCCCACGTGCAGATGCGTGGGCGCACGTTCCGCCACCAGACACTGGAGCAGTTCCCTCGCGACCGCGGGCATCAACGAGCCGCGCAGCAGGTGCTCCACGTTGCGCGCGCCCGTCTCCGATTCCGTGCACCGGCGCGCGAGCGTTTCGACGAGTTCCGGAGCGAAGGTCGTCTCGATCCGGTGGGTGGCGCGAAGCCGGTCGGCGAGCACGGCGAGCTTCATTCCGGTGATGTCCTTCATGACGTCCTGGCCCACGGGCGCGAAGGGGACGATGGTCATGCGCGCGAGCAGGGCCGGCTTGAAGTGCTGGCTCAGGGTGGGGCGGATCGCCGCCGCCACCTCCTCCGCGGTGGGGGTGGCACCGCGCTCGTACATCCGCATCACCTGGTCCGAGCCCAGGTTGCTGGTGAGGATGAGGACCGTGTTGCGGAAGTCCACCGCGCGGCCCTCGCCGTCCGAGAGCACGCCCTTGTCGAACACCTGGTAGAAGAGGTTCATCACCTCCAGGTCGGCCTTCTCGCACTCGTCCAGCAACACCACCGAGTAGGGCCGCTGACGGACCGCCTCCGTCAACAATCCCCCCTGGCCATAGCCCACGTAACCGGGCGGCGAGCCGATGAGGCGGGAGACGGTGTGCTTCTCCTGGAACTCGGACATGTTGAGCGTGGTCATGAAGCGCTCGCCCCCGTAGAGGCTGTCCGCCAGCGCGAGCGCCGTCTCCGTCTTGCCCACGCCGCTGGGGCCCACGAAGAGCAGCACGCCGATGGGGGCCTCCGGGTCTCGGATGCCGGCCTGCGAGATGCGCAGCGTCTCCGCCACCTTCTGGAGCGCCGCGGACTGTCCCCGCACCCGTGCCTTCAACCGCTCCTCCAGGCTCAACACCGCTTCCAGGGCGTCTCCGCGCATCTTCCCCACGGGAACGCCCGTCCACCCCGACACCACCCGGGCCACCACCTCCGCGTCCACATCCGCGTGGACCAGCGCCTCTTCCCCCCGGGTCCGAGCCACCGCCGCCACCGCCTCGCTCACCGCCGTCCGCCGTGACTCCGGTGTCTGCTCGGACGGCTCCTCCATCAGGGCCTTGCGCGCGGATTGGAGCGCGGCCACCGCGGACCGCTCGTTCTCCCATCGCCCGCGCAGCGTGGACACCGCGTCCTGGAGGGCTCGCAGCTTCGCTTCCAGCGTCTCCAGTTCCGCCGCGTCTCCCGAGTGCCCATCCGTCAGGTCCCTCTTGCGCGCGTCCCGCTCCCGCTCCACTCCGGCGATCCGCTCTTCCAGGGCGGCGAGTTCCTCGGGACGGGTCGACTGTTCGATGCGCACGCGCGCCGCGGCCGTGTCCAGCAGGTCCACGGCCTTGTCCGGCAACTGGCGTCCGGAGATGTAGCGGTGGGACAGGCGCACCGCCGCCGTGATGGCCTCGTCCCGGATGATGACGCCGTGAGCGGTCTCGTAGGTGGCGCGCAGGCCTCGCAGCATCAGGATCGCGTCCTCCTCGCTCGGCTCCTCCACCTTGACGGGCTGGAAGCGGCGCTCTAGGGCGGCGTCCTTCTCGAAGTATTTCTTGTACTCGGACCAGGTGGTCGCCGCGAGCGTGCGCAGCTCGCCGCGCGCCAGCGCCGGCTTGAGCAGGTTGGCGGCGTCACTTCCTCCGGTTGCGCCTCCCGCGCCGATGAGGGTGTGGGCCTCGTCGATGAAGAGGACGATCGGGACAGGCGAGGACGTCACCTCGGAGATGACGGCCTTGAGCCGGTTCTCGAACTCGCCCCGCACGCCCGCTCCGGCCTGCAGCGACCCGAGGTCCAGGCCGAGCAGCTCCACTTTCTTGAGCGAGTCGGGCACCTCGCCCTTCACGATGGCCCAGGCCAGGCCCTCCACCAGGGCCGTCTTGCCGACGCCCGGCTCGCCCACCAGCAGGGGGTTGTTCTTGCGGCGCCGCGAGAGGATGTCCACGAGCTGGGCGATCTCCCGGTGGCGCCCGAAGACGGGATCGATCTTCCCCTCGCGCACCCGCGCCGTGAAGGACGTGGCGAAGCGCTTGAGCGCGCTCTCCTCGCCGTTTCCCAGCGGAGCACGCGGGGAGGGCCCCTTGCCGGGCTCGGGGGCGACTTCCATCGTCTCCGCCGAGGGCCGCAGCACCTCCGCGAGCGAGCGCTTCAGCTCATCGAGGGGAACGGCGTCCAGCTCCTCGAAGTACTCGGCGGTGTAGCGGCTACGGCGGAGGATGAATTGCGCCAGGAGCACGCCGGTGCGGATGCGGGAGTCCCCCAGGGTCAGCGACGCGAGCAGCCAGGCATCCTCGATCCATTGGAAGACCGTCTCGGAGAAGACGGGCCGGGCCGCGCTCCCGGTTCGCAGCCCGCGCAGCGCCTGCTCCAGGCTGGCCGCGAACCGCCGGGGGTCCACCTCGAAGCGGCGCAGCAACAAGGCGGCGTCGGAGGAGTCCTCGGCGGTGATCAACCGCGAGAGCAGATGTTCGACGACGATCTCATGACAGTGGCTGGTGCTGGCCTGGCCGACCGCCGCCTCGAGCAGACGGGTCGCGGTGGGGGTCAAGCGCTTCACGAGGGCCTGCGGATCAACGCGCATGGGGAATGGCTCCGGGGGCGTTCATGCTCAGAGAGAGCCCTGCACGGTGATCCGGTTCTGCCGGTTCGTGCCGAGCCAGGTATCCCGTCCGAGCCGGGAAGGTTCGTTCCGGGCGAGCTGGAACGTGTGTTGGACGCTTTCGCTGAGGAACAGCTCGAAGGTGTATTCGAGGGGGTCGCGCACACAGAGCGCCACCACCTCACGGGCCATCGGATACAGGTCTCCCTCGGGCATCAGGCGCCGCCAGGTCTGGGGCGGCAGGGGTCCGATCTCGATCTGAAAGCGGCCGGTGCGATCGAATGCGCGGCCTCCCAGCAGTGAGTTGCGTCCGAGCTGGTGGTTGGCGCGTCCGAGTTCCATGCGCGCGTCGATGTCCACCCACCGGCCCACGAACTGCTGCACGGTGACGCGAGCCCCGCCCAGGTCGTCCCCCAGCACGTCCTGGAGCGCCATCTCCAGCTTCTCGGCGGTGCGGACGTGACTGGCCAGGATGGGGACGATGCGCAGCATGCGCCAGGACGGCAGCTTCCCGGTCCGGGTCCGGTCGAACGTGTCGAAGCCCGCGAGGGCCAGCAGCCGCTTGGACCACCGGTCATCGCAGGCGGAGGTCAGCTCGCTGGTGACGCGGTAGCGCGACTCGATGCGGAAGAGCAGCGAGAGCATCCGGTGGTGGAACAGGTCCAGGAACTCGCGCCGCACGGGTCGGTCGGGATCTTCCTGGGCCACCTCCTCGGCCATGAACATGGGCAGCGGAGAGACCGAGCCGGTGAGGCCGAGGAAGGAGGTGACGACCTCGAAGAGGGGCCTTCGGGTCAGCACGTCATCCTCATGGGCGGGCACCTGCCGCAGCTCCAGGGCGCTGACATCCCCCGCGGAGAAGCCCAGCGAGGGATCATGCCGGAAGCGGATCTTCTCCTGGAGCACGGGCCCCAGGTCGCCCACGCGCGCCGCGTCGGCGGTGAGCCGCTCGAGGTAGGCCACCAGGGGGAAGAAGCCCTGGCGGCTGATCCGGGGACGGAGCGCCTCGGACGCCGCTACAAGAGCATCTGGGTGCCGTTCCTCGGAAGCCACGAGTACTCCATCTGCGAGGGCTGGATGCGGAGCGCCAGCTCGTTGAAGGCATTGAGGGTGACGTTGGACGCGAACAACTCGTCGAGGATGCACCCGAAGAGGAAGGAGTCTCCGATGCCCATGAAGCTCGTCCCGTCGAGCTCCAACAGGGTGCGGTTGCCGCGCACGGGAGCGCCTTGCAGGAAGCGGGTGCACGCGCGCACCTCCACCTTGCGCATGGCGTTGATGCGCAGGCGGTTGGCCCGGCCCGTCAGGTCATCCGTGAGGGCGTGGAAGTTGTAGAGCTCGAGCAGCCGGCGCAGCACGTCGGCGTCCGCGAGCGAGTGCTGGTTGATGGCGAGGTGGGACAGCAGCCGCCAGTGCAGCTCGGTCCCCAGGGGCGCCCGGGCGGGCCGGCTGACGGGGGTGATGTTCTTGAAGCGCGCCTGGGTGGGGGAGGTGAAGGTCGGCAGACAGACGTCTCCCACCTGCAGCCGGGCTGGCAACGAGCGGTTGGTGCAGGTGAGGTCGACGGACAAGGTCTCCTCGGAGATGGAGGGCACCACGTCCCGGGCCGTCTCCAGGGAGAGGTAGGTGTCGATGCCATCGTCGATGGGCGAGGCCGTGCGCCGCAGCCGGTAGAAGGCGGGCTCGGCTCCTTCTCCCGCGCCATGCGCGAAGTCGAAGAAGGGCCGGTAGTGGCGCCGATCGTTGCGGCCGGGTTGCAGGCCCGTGACCTGGTCCACCGAGTAGACCTCCGAGTGCCGGGGCTCCATGTCGGAGGCGCGCAACAGGTGCTCTCCGTCCAGGGTGTGGTGGCGCAGCGGATGGGCCGACGCGGAGAAGAGGTTGATTGCGGGCGTGCAGTTGAGCCGGAACATGTCCCGGCCGATGCGGGCCTCCAGCGGAGGCGGGCGCTGCAGGTGGAACGCGATCTCGAAGCGATCCTCCGCGACGGAGGCGGCGGACTCCAACTGGTGGAGCTCGAAGAAGAGGAACTTCTCCGGGAGGGTGAAGTACTCCTGGAGTTGCCGGTAGCCCTCGGAGGCCCGGGGCCAGGGCAACAGCCGGAAGTCCCGCTCGAAGCCGATGGGGCGGATGGCCTGGGGGGGTAACCACACACTGTGGCCGGAGCCCATGCGCACCTCGACTCCGCGGCAGTAGCGCAGCAGCCACAGGAGGATGAGGGCACTGGTGGCCAGCTCCGAGTGGATGAACAGCCGCAAGCCACCCGGCTTGAACACCTCCGCGCGTCCCTGCTCCTGGGCCTGGAAGGACAGCCGCAGCACGGGCGCGGTGCTGGCGGACTTGTCGAGCGAGGCGTCCTCGAGCGTCAGGGGCAACAGGTCCACGCCCGAGGTGGTGCGAAAGACGCAGGACGTGCCATCGATGGGCTGGGCCGCGATCTCCGCGCCGGCGGGTACATGGGCGCGGCCTCGCAGGGCGCGCAGTTGGGGCGTGAATTCCACGATGGTGGAGGCGGGCAGGGGCCGCAGGTAGTGCGGCAGCAGCAGGTCCGTGAGGACGTGCACCATCTCCGGGATGTCGTCCTCCACCCGCTCGCGCACACGCGCCGTCAGGAATGCGAACCCCTCGAGCAGCCGCTCGACATCGGGATCGCCTCCGCGCTCCACCAACAGGCCCGCGACGGTGGGGTTGGCCAGACCGAAGGCCCGTCCCATCTCCCGGAGGTAGGTGAGTTCACTCAGGTAGTACTTGCTGAACATGCGCCGGCCTCACGGACTCACCACAACTCGACCTGGCCTCCGGCGCCCACCCGCGTCCGGAAGCGGAAAATGTCGCGGCTGCCCCGCTGGGCGAGCTGCGCGGTGATTTCGAACTTCAGGGCCGCGGGCTCGTTGGGGTCGGGCAGATGCACCACCACGACGTTGCGAAGCCGCGGCTCGTACTCCTGGATGGCCGAGCGGATGGAGGCCTGGATCTTCTGCAGGGCCGCCGGGTAGGAGTGGACGACATCGTTGAAATCCAGGATGCCGTAGCCGGGGGAAGAGACAGACTCTCCCTTGCGGGTATTGAGCAACACCCGCAGGTGCCGGGTGATGGACTCGAGTGGATCCTCCCGGCGCGAGGACAGGTGCTGACTTCCGTTCTCGAGCCGGGAGAGGAGACCTCGGGTGGACATTGGTTGAGACCTCCAGGGGAAGACAACGACTAGCGCTGATCGGACCAGGTGTCCTCGTGCTGCACGCCGCCGTTCGTGTAAGTCCACGAGATGGTGTGGAACACGAACGAAAGCTCCTCGAGGGGCGGCTCGAAGGAGGTGGCGGGCACGATGGTGCTGGGTACGTACTGCTTGATGTGGTTGATGCGGCCCTGCTTGATGGCCACGGAGTAGAACTGCTCCGTGGTGCCGTCACCGGTGGGATTGGGGCGGAAGAACTTCAGCGTCCCCTCGATGACCGCGTTCTCCACCAGCGCCTTCATGAGCAGGGGCGAGCTCTTGTCGATGCGCTTGCGGATGAGCAGCGGCGTGTACTGACGCCGGCCCGACGCGATGCCGGAGCCGCGCTCACGCGCCGTGACGACTTCCTGCTCGTAATACACGCACTCGATGGAGCCTTCGCGCCCGAGGCTCTTCTGGGTACTGTCGCCCTTGATATCCGCGCCGTTCGCCTTCAAATAGAGGTGTACTGTCTCTGCCATGTTGGGCTCTCCTTTTACTTAGGTGATAGTGAGACCGGAACTGGGGGCTCCGGGTACGGCAAGGCCGTCACTGGCCGTCCCGCTCCGCGACGGCCCGTTTGGGATTGCTCGCCCTTGGGTGGGCTATTCCTTGTCGAGCTTGCCCACCAGCGACAGGGTGAAGGACGCGCCCATGTACTTGAAGTGGGGGCGGACCTGGATGTTGCAGCGGTACCAACCCGGCTGTCCGTCCACGTCCTCCACGGACACCTGGGCGCTGCGCAGCGGCCGCCGCGAGCGCACCACGGGCGCCGGGTCATCCATGTCCGCCACGTACTGGCTCAGCCAGTGGTTGAGTTCGCGCTCCAGATCCGAACGCTCCTTCCAGCTGCCAATCTGCTCGCGCTGCAGCACCTTGATGTAGTGCGCCAGGCGGCTCATGATGAACATGTAGGGCAGCTGCGTGCTCAACCGGTAGTTGGTCTCCGCCTGCTTGCCCTCGGGCGTCCCGCCGAAGTACTTGGCCCGCTGGACCGAGTTGGCGGAGAAGAAGGCCGCGTTGTCCGCGGACTTGCGGAACACCAGTCCGATGAAGCCTTCCTCGGACAGCTCATACTCCCGGCGCTCGGTGAGCAGGACCTCGGTGGGAATCTTGGTCTGGATTTCCCCCAGGGCCTCGTACTGGTGCAGCGGCATGTTCTCCACGGCGCCGCCGGACTGCGGCCCGATGATGTTCGGGCTCCAGCGGTACTTCGCGAAGGAGTCCGCCACCCGGCTGGCGAGCGCGATGGAGGCGTGGCCCCACAGGTAGCGCTCGTGCTCGCCCACGACGTCCTCGTGGAAGTTGAAGGACTTCACGGGAATGGTGTCTTCCCCATAGGGCAGACGCAGGAGGAAGCGCGGCAGGCACAGGCCCACGTAGCGCGAGTCCTCGCTGTCCCGGAACGAGTGCCAGCGGGCGTACTGAGGCCCCCCCAGGAGCGAGTTGAGATCCTTGAGGTTGGGCATGGAGAGGAAGTTCTCCTCGCCGAAGAACTCCGCGCTGGCGTTGGACAGGAACGGCGCGTGCGCCATGGACGCCACCGCCGCGCACTTGCGCAGCAGCTCCATGTCCTGGGGGCCGGGTCCGAAGTCGTAGTTGCCGCACAGCAGGCCATAGGGCTTGCCGCCGAACACGCCATACTCGTTCGAGTAGACGAGCCGGTACAGGCCGCTCTTGACCACCTCCGGGGCATCCTCGAAGTCCTTGAGCAGATCCTCCTTGGAGACATTGAGCATCTCCACCCGGATGTTCTCGCGGAAGTCCACCTTGTCGATGAGGAACTTGAGCGAGCGCCACGTGGACTCCATCGCCTGGAAGTCCTGGTGGTGGATGATTTCGTTGACCTGGGAGCTCAGGCGCCGGTCGATCTCCGCGATCATCGCGTCCACCAGCGCCTTGTCCACGCGCTCCTCGGAGCGGTTGGGCGCCAGCATCTCGGTGATGAAGGCTTGCACACCCCGCAGGGCCACGTCGTAGCCCTCGTCCTGGGGCTTGAGCCGCGTCTCGGCGAGGATGGAGTTGAGCAGGGAGGCGTTGGTCTGCTCCGCCTCCACGATGCCGCCGCTCTTCAAAACATTCGTCTCGGTGCTCATGGGGGTCATCGTCCCTTTCGGAAGACTACGGCTGCCCGTTGTTGGCTTCATCCATTCCCAGCTCGCGCATCAGCTTCTGCCGGCTGTCGGGATCCGCCAGCAGCGACTGCAGCTTCCGGCGGAACGTGGGCAGGTTGCCCAGGGGCCCCTTGAGGGCATGCAGCGCCGAGCGCAACTCCAGCAGCTTCTTGAGCTCCGGCACCTGATTGACGACGCTCTCCGGCGAGAAGTCCGCCAGCGTCTTGAATTCGAGCGTCATGGGCAGCTCGGCGGCCGGATCGTTGGAGAGCTTGTCGGGCACCGACAGGGTTACCTTCAATCCCTGCTGCGACATCACCTCGTTGAAGTTGTCCTTGTCGACGTTGATGGGCGCGCGATCCTCCAGGGCCCGTGCGTCCGCCTGGTGGGTGTAGTCGCCCATCATCAGGATCTTCAGCGGCAGCTCGACCTGCTCCTGCGCGTTGCCGGTAGCGGGCTTGTAGACGATGTTGACGCGTTCGGTGGGCGCGACAGAACTTTCCTTGCTCATGGGCAGGACGGCTCCTTCGGTGGGAATGGGGATACGACGCGGCGGACTGAAGGGACTGGGACGAGCAGCGCGCGGGGTGCGAGTCGCGCGGCGGGAGGTCACACTGCCAGTGTTGAATGTCCTAAACGAAAAGAGGCGGACGGGTCAAGTCTTGTCAGACGACGAAAATGAGCCCAGGTCTCCGTGGATCCGTTGTTGGTATTCTTTTGCACAAGCCGATTCACGAGGAGCAGTCCTTCCAGGCATTCCACGGACAACGTGGGCTCCCACTCATCCAGTTCCCGGGCGGAACTTTCCGCGACGAGTGTTTCATAAAGGGCCTGCGCGAGCGCCGGCTGCCCAGAAAGGAAGCACAACCTCGCGAGTAGGAGCCGAGCCTTGAAGCGGGGACGGCCCGTGGGCGCCGAGGCGACCTGCTGCTGGAGCAGGGTGATGGCCTCCGCGACGCCGCTCGTGGCGAGCACTTCGCGGACTGGGAGGGGGAATGAGGCGTAACGCTCGTCGTCGAGGACTTCGTTCGTGCGAGGGGGAGGGGGCGCGGAAGGCACATCGCGCGCGATGACGTCGGACTCCAGCCACTTCCGCGTGCGCTCGTCGGCGAAGGGCGTTCCATCCGATGCGAGCAGTCCCGGGATTCCGGGCATCCGTTTCAGCAACGTGGCCAGCTCCAACCGCACGGCGTCGCGCGCGGCGGCGTGGGTGGTGCCGAGGCTCTTCAGCGCGGTGTCGCTGTAGCGCTGGAGATCCATCGCGAACCGATGTTGCCCCATGGCGGATTCCGCTTCCTCCAGCAGCTCCGTCCAGCGGGCATGGGTCTCCAGCCGCTCCAGTTGCGCGCGCAGCGAGGAGGGAAGGCCGGGCACGGGGGTCTTGCCCTCGGGCCCCGGAGCGGGGGGCTGGGTGAGGTGCAGCCAGAGTCCGACGCGCAGCAACCGGTAGCCGAGCGGTTCCGCTCCCTGGGCCTCGCGGAGCACGCGGGCGGATTCCACCAAGGCCGTGCCGATGCCCCGGAGTTGTTCCAGGACCGAGTCCGCGTCCCCCGCCTGGCCCGCGGTCAGCGCGGGAGGTGGAGGCGGTACCACCACGGGGGATGCTTCCCGTACGGATGACGGTGCACGGGCGGCTGCTGGCGCTGGAACGTTCGTGGGCGCGGGGAGCCGGTTCTGAAGCCTCTTCACGCCGTCGAGCAGGGGTCCGAGCGAGGGGCCCTGATCCTCGAACCGTGTGTTCGTGACGTCCGCCAGGCGCCGGGTCGCGCTCTCCAGCGACTCGACCCACTCCCGGTCCGCATCCGTGACCTGGACGGCGGGCAGGGTTTCCGCCATCCGGTCCACGAACCAGCTCACCGCGTTCACGCGGCCCCGGAAGCGCTTGGGCTCGGGGAACAGCGTGGGCCAGTAGCGGTCGAGCACCTCGGTGAGCACGGTCACGCCTGTCACCGCGCCGCGAAGGCCCTCGGTGACGTGGAGTCCGTGGGCCAGATACGAGGTGAGCCACAGGTCCTTGGTGCTGCGCCTCAGCAGCCCTCCCGCGTTCTCCACCACCTTGCTCCAGTTCACCGGCGTGCCCGTGGGCGACTCCATCCGGGCCACTTCCTGCGCGACGAGATCGTAGGCGGGCTCGTGCTTGGCCGACCTGCCGGCGGGCTCCTCCTCGGAGATGGGCTCCGTCCAGGACCGGGCGCGCTCGCGAAGCTCTTCGAGGGAGGAGGTGGGCATGGGCGAGGGCTCTCAGCGCGACAGGCCGTGGAGCAGCTCCTCCAGGGACGTGGTGGGCGAGTCGATGAGGCGGCGTTGGTGTTCGGTCAGGGCCCGCGTCGCCTGCTCGATGGCGGTCGCGCGCGTGGTGCGCAGGGGCCACAGGCGCTGGCCTCCGTGGCCAGGGCGCGCCAGGTGGAGAAAGAGCTCGGGCGTCATCGCCCCAAGACTCAGCAGCAGGCGGGGCTCCTGCGTGTCGGACCAGAGGAGCGCGGGGGGAATGGAGGGCCAGCGCAGCAGGCGGGTCGCGAGTTCCAACCAGACCGAGGGGCCGAGCCCGGGAGGCAGGGGACACTCCAGGACGACATTCGCGGTGTCCTGCTGCCGGTGGCGCTCCCCCGCACAGGCCGAGCGAAAGGCATGCAGGGCGTAATAGGGGCCACCGGGCTCCTCTCCGGGGCGCAGCAGGGGGCTCAGCAGATCGGAGCCCCGCTTGCTCGTCAACATGCCCTGGAGGTGCCGCTTCGCCCGGGCCAGAGCCTCGGGTGGGGGATAGGGAAGGGCGCGCACCCGCTCCGTGAGTCCGGTGAGGTCCAGGGCCGCGGCGTCGCGCAGGAGCCTGGACCCCTCGCGCAAGAAGGGCTCGAAGGCCGTGGGCAACACGGCGAGCTGGTTGGCGGCCGTGGGCGCTGGGAGCTCCGCGAAGACCGCGAGGGGGAAGTCGCGTCCCACGCCATCCGTGCTCGGCCCGAGCACGCCCAGCAGCACGTTCTTCTCCCGCGGGGCGGTGAACAGGAAGAACGCCGTTCCGGAGGGCAATCCGCACCGGGCGGCATGCGCCGCCTCCACGCCGTCGGCCAGCCAGTGCTGGAGCTGGACGGCCAGCGCGCTGGCGGCGTGGATGCGGAGGAAGTCGGCGTGACAGGGCGCCTTGCCCACCATGCCGACCCTGGCGGAGGACGTGCGCATTCTCAGGGCACCGGGGCGGCGCTGATGTTGATGTAGGGCTGCTCGCAGCCCTTGCCGAGCCGGGAGATTCCCCGCGGCGGCAGGATCCGGGGGTCCCGGAACAACTGCATGAGCTTCATGGAGTTGTTCCCCGAGGCGCCGAAGAAGGGGTTCGCCAACCGCTCCGGGCGGATGTCGACGGACACCTGGGCGCCGTTGAACTCCTGGATCTCCCACGTGGCCGTGAAGAAGCGTCCATCCGGGCTGGGCTCGATGTTCTTCACGCGCTCGAGCAGCCGGAACAGACCCCACTCCCCAGGTTGGCTGAGTTCCGACATGTCTCCCTTCGCGTTGAAGACCTGGAGGGTCGCTCCGAGCTCTCCCGCCTGCCCGGGCCAGATGAGCCGTTGCCAGACATTGTCGGGGCCGTTGCGATAGAGCACCTCGGTGCCGTCCATGATGAACTTGATGGACGCGATCTCGGAGGCGGATGCGTCTGGAGAGGTTCCCGCCCGGATGCGAATCTGGAACCGGACCACGGGTTGGGCTTCATCCCCCGTGAACAAGGCATTGGCCAATGCATCGCGCCGTTCCAGGTAGATGGGAAGGTCATCCTTGTACATACCCGTGGACGCGGGAGCCAGGCGCCACCTCCGTCCGTCGGCGATGACATCTTCCAGGAGCTGGGTGTTCACGAAGCGCTTCACGATGCCGTTGGACGGACGGAGGAATTCGGCCAGCTCCGTCAAGGGCGCGTCCTGCAGCGAGTCCTTGGCGAAGGGGTAGCGGTTGCCCATGGTGCTCATGAAGGGTTGGGTGATCTCCTCGCACCACGACTGGCTCTTCCTCGCGGACACGTCCCGGAAGACGATGTCTCGCACGTCCCGCAGCGGCGGCAGGAGCAGCTTCGTGAACAGGGCCTTGTTGCCTTCCTGCGCGTCGATGAGCAATTCGACGTCCTTGCGCGTGGACTTGATCTTCTCCAGGAGCAGACCGGACTCACCCGGCTTGTCTCGCACGTCGACGATGGTGTTGAGCACCAGTCGAAGCTGGTCCTGGTAGAAGTCGAGCTGCGTCAGCTTCTCTTCCTTGTCATTGGTGGCGGACTTCTTGTTGATGAACGCGACCACGCCACGGAAGTGCCTCGCCACCTCGCGGGGCGTGTACTCGGGCTCCTGGTTCGACTGGCCCGAACGTTGCTGCTCGAAATCCAGAACGCCCTTCTTGGTCGCCTTCTTGAAGCCACCGAGAATCTTATCCTTGAGCGACACGTCCTTCTCTTCCGCCGGGGTTTCTTCCGGGGGCTCGAGCTGGACGTTCTGCTCCACGGCCCGGAAGAGCCGGCCGAGCGGGGGCGTCGCACCGCGGGTGAGGCTGGTCAGCATCCGCTCGGTCTGATCGATGGTCTGGGGTTCCTCGACACTGACCGACGTCAGGAACTCGCTCCACGCCTCGATGTACTGCTGATAGTAGCGATTGCGCAGCTCGGCCCTCAGGTTGAGCTCATCCTCGTGCGAGTCACGGTTGAGCACCCACGCCTGCCGCTCCTGGAAGGCCTCGTCCAGCCGCTGCTTGAGCATCTCGTCCCAGGCCCGCTTCGTGAAGGCACCTGGCACCCTCTTCTTGGCCCGCATCTCGGGGACCGCGCCCACGATGTCGCCCAGGCTCAGGTCCGGGTACTCCCGCCCCGCCTCGGAGATGAGCTGCTGCAACTCCAGGTTCGCCAGCGGCACGCGGTTGAGCGCCCGGCGGGCATTGCGCACCACGCTTTCGTCCCGAGGGAAGCCCAGGCGCTCGGGATCCTGCGCCATCATCGCGATGTACATCTCCGCGTGCTGGACGATGGCTCCTTCCACGTTCGTGTCCCGCTCCTGGCCTCGGATGTCCCGCCAGTGGTTGACGATCTGCCAGACGAGCCACGAGCGGTGGGTCGCGTCGAGCTCGGGTTCCCGGATGCTGCGGGGCTGGGTGATGAGCAGGTACATCTTCAAGTCATTGAAGCTGCGGCCATAGGCATCACTGCTGGGCACCCAGTCGGGACGCTCCTGGAGCTCGGCGAAGGTCTGCAGGGACTGCTTGATGCGCGCGTGCTGACGGCCCAGCAGCAGGCCCTTGAGCTGATCGTTGTAGAAGCCCTGGGCCAGCGGGTAGAGCCGTCCTCCCTGGAACATGCCGAGCCGCATCCAGAACGGCGCGCCCTCCACCTGGTACTGATGCAGGACCTTGAGCCTCTGCTGGAGGGGACTCAGCTCCACCACGCGGCCGATGTCGTCCGTGGCATGGAGCTTCACCGACACGATGGTTTCGCGCAGGCCGCGCACCAGCTCGAAGTTCTGCACGTAGGACACCGCGGGCAGCAGCAACACCAGCACGGACGTGGCCAGACAGGCCGCCGTGAGCATGTAGCGTTGCCGTCGCAGGCGGAACTCCTCCATGGAGCTGCGCACCGCGAGCTTCTGGTCCTGGAACATCACCTTGTTGAAGACGTCCCAGAGGAAGAAGCTGCGTCCCTCCGCCTGCTCCGCGGTGGGGCGGTGGGTGCCGAATACCTCGGCCGCCGCGCCCGGCACCTGGCGCTCCGCCATGCGGATGTCCTGCGTTCCGCTGGTGAAGTAGAGCCCGCGCATCACCGGCGTGTCCTGGAACACGCTCTCCATGAACAGCGGCTGGACGAACTCCGCCACGCTCTTGCGCAGCGAGTCGAAGCGCTGGGGGAACTGATAGATGCGCTCGCGCGTCTCCAGCCGCCGCTCCTGCCCGATCCGCCTCAGGGAGCGCTGCTCCAACACGGACGTCAGCTCGTCGAAGCGCTTGAGAAGCAGCTCCGACGGCGCTTCCTGCTGGGAGGACAGGGGGACGGTGAAGCCCCAGATCTGCCCCCGCTCGGAGCGAGGGAGATCCGCGAACGTCTCCACGAAGCCGTGGATCAGATCGCACTTGGTGATCATCACGTAGATGGGCACCACCACCTTGAGCCGGGTGGTCACCTCGTCCACGCGCTCGCGGATGCGCTGGCCGAGCTCGCCGGCCGCCTGGGGATCCACGTCCAGCAGATCCGTCACGCTCACCGTGACCACGAGCCCGTTGATGGGACGGCTGGGCCGGTTGCGCGCCAGGATGTCGAGGAAGGACATCCACTCGTCGCGATCCTCCTCGCCCGTCGTGTAGCGGCCCGCCGTGTCCAGGAACACGGCGTCATTGGTGAGCCACCAATCGCAGTTCCGGGTGCCGCCCACGCCGCGTACGGCCCCTCCGCCCTTGCTGGACAGGTACGGGAACTTCAGCCCCGAGTTGCGCAGGGCCGTGCTCTTGCCCGTCCCCGGTGGGCCGATCATCAGGTACCAGGGCAGCACCGCGAGGGCATCCCGGCCACCTCGCGCGAGCTTGGAGCTCTTGAGCGATTCCACCGCCCGCGAGAACTCCGACTTCATGGCCTGGACCTCGGGCCGGAGGTCGGGCCGGACCGTCCGCGCCTGCTCCTCGGCCTGGGCGGTGATGTCCTCCTCGAGCTTCTTCGCCGCGGCCTTGCGTGCACGCCGGCGGCGGATCCACATCCGCATGGCCAGCAGGAGGATCATCCCCCCCGTGACGGCGAGCCCGATCCAGGGCGCGATGCCCAGCTTGTAGACGGCGCCCCAGACGAGCGCGACGAGCAGCGTGGCGAGCAGGGGAAGGATCACGGCCCCTCCTTCGTGATGGAGGCGAGGTGCAGCTCGATCTCGTGGATCATCGAGGAGGCGCCGCGATCCAGGCTGAGCAGGAAGCCGCCATAGACGAGCACCGCCAGCCCCACGGAGGCCAGGGACATGGTCAGCAGCGAGGCGCGCCTCTTCGCGGCGGCCAGGCCCTCCGAGGGCCGTTCCCCGTGCGGCGCGAGCGTGTCGAAGTCGAAGGGACTGGCGCGCTCCAGCTCCTTCTGCACCGTGTCAATGAGCGTGAGCAGCTCCAGCTCCCCACCCCGGATGCGGTAGCGGCCCTGGAAGCCGAACAGCAGGCACAGGTAGTAGACCCGCAGCACTTCCGTGCCGTGGGCGTCCTTGCGCAGCCGGTTCAGCCGGGTGAAGAAGCCATCACCCGCCACGTTCTCGTTGAAGTAGTGCAACTGCAGCGGGTTGCTGCTCCAGAACTGGCGATATTGGTCGGACTTGCCGAGCACCGTCTCGTCCATGAGCGCCACCAGCGCGTAGCCCATGTCCTGGGCCTCCTGGTGTCCGAAGCCGAGCACCGCGGCGCGCCGAAGCACCTCGTCCACGACGCCCCGGAGACTGTGGTTCAGCTTCTCCGGAGGCGGCACCTGGCCCGCCTCCTTCTGTCGAAGCTGGATGAGGACGTCGAAGCAATCTTTCGTGGCTTCGTTGACGCGATCCATGACGCTCCTGGAACTGAGACGGTGCGGGGGCTCACTGGCCGTTCGTCGGCACGGCGAGCAGCTCGATGCTGGTGCGGCTGATGTCGAAGGGGTGCGGCAGGTAGAGGGCCACGTTCCGCTCGCGCATCGCGGTCTTCCAGTAGCCGTCCTGGACCGAGAGCGAGAAGTACGAGGTCCCCGGCTGCACGGGGATCTCCGGCGGAGGCCGGTAGGTGACCTTGAGGGGAACACCCGGCGAGGCGGCATGGACGATGTCGCGGATCTCCGAGGCACACGCCACCTTCACGAGCTTGGGAAGCTGCTCGGCGACCTGGGCCTCGGGCAGCTCGCTGCGCACCGTGAGGAAGAACTGACCGCAGCGCTCCAGCCGCTCGTCCGACAGGGCCCCGCGGAAGATGCGGTCCGCGCCCAGCTCCATGAAGACGGTGAGGCACTGCTCCAGGGCCACGGCCCGCAGCAGCTCGTTGAGCCGGTTGAACAGCTCCTCGAAGGTGGTGCGCAGCTGGGTGTACTGGAACGTCGGCAGCGTGGACGGGTCCGCGTCCGGCGTGAAGGTGCACAGCTGGCCCGCGCACCGGCTCAGCATCAGGTACAGCTCGCGCGGCGGCATGTTGCCGGCCTCCAGGGCGTGCTGGAGGAAGGGGATGACGCCGTTGAGGGCGTTGAGCTCCAGGAAGAGCGTCACGTCCGAGGCGGTGAACTCGAGCGCGGACTCGTTGCGGTGCCTCCTGCGGGAGGAGAGCGTGCGTTGCTTGCTGACCATCAGGCGCAGGAGCAGCCGCAGCTCGTGGCTCAGGTAGGGCGAGGCATCGATGCGCAGGCAGGGCGGCACATAGGTCGCCACGAGCACCAGGTTGCCGGACTTGTCCCGCGACAGCTCGGCGATCTTGATGGCGTCGAAGTCGTCCCGGTGCTCGTTCTCGAAGAGCAGCCGCAGGTTGCGCTGCGCGAAGGCCACCGGCATGACGGAGGTGGCGGCGTGCAGATCGCTGATGGGGCGGTTCTTGGGCGTGAAGCGCGGGCTGGCGCCCACCTGGCCACTGGGGCCATAGCTCTCCACCCCGTTGCGCTCCTTGGGAATGCCCAGATAGACGTTCAGGGTGTGCTCGGACACGGGGAAGTGACCCTCCACGAGCCGGGCGGGCGGTGCTTCTTCCTCCCCGCGCGTGAAGGCCACGGGCAAGCCATCCGGGAGGATGCCGGCGAAGCGCAGCAGTTGGACCTGGCCCGCGCGCAGCGCTTCCATGTCGAACTCCTGGGCCACGACTCCCCAGGTGTAGGGCAGCATGGCCCCCAGCCGGGCGTCCAGGACGTTCTCGTGGTACAGGTCCTGCTGCTGCATGTGGTGGGGGCTCATGAACATCCCCTCCGACCACACGACTCTCTGCGGAGGCTTCATGTCTTGCTCCCTCGCGGCATGACGCCGCGGTTCAGGTCATCCGTGCCGAACGCTCCCAACGAGGAGGACGTCGTTCGCAGGAGATCGATCTGATAGCCCTGCAGCTTGAAGCGCAGTTGCTCGTCCGTGACGCGGGGTTTGTCGTGCCGACCCACGGCCTGCTCATCGGTGCAGAGATTCTTGGGAACGGACGGGAGCACCGTCAGCGTGCGCCAGGAGTAACCCAGGGGTTGGCGGAACAGACCCATCGCCACCACGAACTGGGCCTTGGGATCCCGGGTGATCCACCGCTCCACGGACTGGCCCGGTGCCACGGTGAACTCCGCCACCTGGAGGAGATCATCCTTGAGCAGGGCCTCGGGCTTGTCCCACATACCCCGGAAGTTGGTCTGCTCCACGCGAAGGCTGTCCTTGAGCTGGAGGATCTGCACCAGCGTGGGCATGGAGCGCCCGCGGGGATCAGGATTGACGCGATCTGAGGCCTCGAGCCGCAGATAGAAGGGGGGAGGCTTGTCACACGGCTCCAGCCGCTTCGCCGCGCACCCCGTCCAGGCGAGCAGGGCGAACAAGCTCATCACGACCCGGGTAATTCCCAACCGGGCGTGGCCTTTTCGTGACTCTACGCGTCGAGCTACTGGCATTGCCCCCTCATTCTCGTGCCACAACATCCACGGCTATCAGGAATTTCCGCTATCACTGCCGGTGCGTCTGCTTAACCTTGAATTGCGGGCGGATACCCTGGGACTGCTGCACGTGTCGTACGCAATGTGCGGGCTTGGTCATTGGCACAAGGCGAACATTCATGCAAGTTCCAGCGTAGAAGTTGTCCACCAGAGGTGCAAAACAGCCCTGACTCCGTGTGAATCGAGATAGTGTCTTCCGACCAGCTGTTCATGAGGCTACAGTTGTAAACCGTTCCGTGAACCGTTCGTAGGGAGTCCGGGGCCATGCCCTTGAAGTGAAGACGTCAAGCACTGTAGGTCCTTGTCTCGCACCGTGTGGGTCCGCATGGGGGGGGTGCTCGCGAATGCATCCCGATTGGGCCCGAATACCGTGTCGTTCCTCAATTCTTCTCCGCATGGAAACGAGCCCATGAGTGACAGGCGAACTGGATGCTCCGCGAGGGGACTCCTCATGAGATGGAGCCGTTCTGGGCTGTGCCTGGCGCTGCTAGGGGGCGCTCTCGCGGCCCGCGTCGTGAACGCCGCGGAATCCGCTGTCTCGTCGGAACTCCCCTTGGAGCGCTTGGGACTCAATCCTGGCGCTGCTGGCTCTCTGCTATTGGGGACGGGAGAGCTCTTGCCGCAGGGTGAACTGCGTGTCTCCACTGTAGGCCATTACCAGAACAGGCCTGTGACCCTGATACGTGGCGGGATAGTGGGTCTTATCGTGGGCCACCGGCTGACCACGCACTTGGCGGTTGCTTATGCTCCAACGGGGTGGCTTGAACTGGGCGCGCAAATCCCCCTGGTGGCGTATCAGGGGGGCGATGATTTGAGTGGTATCGTTCGGCCTCCGTCCTATGGAGTCTCTACGCCTTCGCTGAACTCGCGGTGGGGAGCCCTTTCTCAGCGTAATGCTCAGTGGGTGGACCTCGCGCTGGGGTTGTGCGTAGGGCTTCCAGTCGGTAACGCCTCTGGTTTGTCGCGAGAAGCCGGGGGGCACTTCACTCCTCAATTGATGGTGGGCCGGCGTTTTGGCTGGTTCAGGGTGGCGCTCGATACCGAGGTGCTGTTGCGCAAGAAGCTTACTCCCTTGCCCAATCCCGTCTTCGAGCAAGCGGCGGTTGGCAGTGAGTTGCGTGTTGGAGCTGTTGCCGCCACCGTGGGGCGGCGGTTGCGCTGGGAACTGGACGTGACGGGAATTGTTCCCTTGGTCGATCGGCAGAACGAGGCTCAACGCAATTCAGTGGAGCTCTTGCTGGGTTCCCGATATCTCGTGAACCCGTCCATGGAACTGTTCGCGCTGGGTGGGGTGGGCGTGGGTTCCGCCCTGGGGGCACCGTTGTTCCGCGTGATGGTCGGGACCGCGTTTGGCGGCGTGACTCCTCCGCGATTGCCCGGTGAGACCTCCGTCAATTGTTCCACGGACCTGACGCACACCGCGGAAGAGTGCCCCGACTTGGATGAGGATTTGGACGGGGTCCGTAATGGGCTGGATCGCTGTCCCTATGAAACGGGCACGCTCGAGCGTAATGGGTGCCCCCGGCGTGACCTGGACGGAGACGGAATCGAGGACGCGCTGGACGCCTGCCCGAACGAGGTGGGTGACTCCGCCTGGAAGGGCTGCCCCATGCCCGACGACGACGGAGACGGGGTGTCGAACGATCAGGACTCCTGTCCCACCCAGCCAGGCTCGATCGAGACGCGGGGGTGCCCGAAGAAGGATCGAGACGGAGATGACATCGAGGACGATGTGGACCTATGTCCGGATCAACCAGGAAAAGCGCGCCTTCATGGCTGCCCGGAATCCGATCGGGACGGAGATGGTGTCGCCAACCGATTCGATAGCTGTCCTGATGTCGCGGGCAAGGAAGAGAACCATGGATGCCCGGAGCACGAGCTGCCGCTTGTGACCTTGTCGCGGGCCCGGTTCGAACTGGTGGGAAAGGTGTTGTTCGTACCCGCGCAACCCATTCTGGACCCCAGTTCCCGCTATCTCCTGGACTGGGTGGTGAAGGTCATCAACGAACATCCAGAGTTTCCGTTGATCGTCGTGGGCGCGCACACGGATAACCGGGGCTTCGCTGCGGCGAACCTGCAGTTGTCGCAAGCACGTGCGTTCGCCGTACGCCAGTACCTCATTCAGAAGGGGGTTGCGCCCGAACGACTGGAAGCCCGGGGCTATGGAGATACACGCCCGATCGACAACCCAAGCACGTCCATGGGCCGGGAGAACAACCGCCGTGTGGAGTTCTACATCATCTGGCCCGATTAGGGCCCATGCCTCACGAGAAGAGGTGCGCCAATGACGTTATGGTACCGAGAAACACTCTTGCTACTGGGGCTCATGTCCTGCGCGGCCCTGGCTGAACCTGATTCCTTCGGGTTGGGCAGCGCGCGAGATGGGATCTTGACCGTGGAGAGGTCCGACACCGTCATCAACCGCTACGCCCAGGTCCTCGGGCCTGTCGCGCCGGGAGACAGTGTTGTCCTCATCGAGGATGTGAAGGGGTTCGCGGCAGGTGATTTGGTGATGGTGCTTCAGGTGACAGGTCAGGTACCTGAGAGCTCGCCCGGTTCTCCCGCTCCCATCGATCTCACGAACGACGCCGTGGGCCGATGGGAATTCGCACGGCTCGCGAGGGGCGACGCGGGGCTGTTGTCGTTGACCGCGCCGCTGGTGAACTCCTATGCCGCGCAGGTCACCCAGGTCATCCGGGTTCCCGAGTACACCCAGGTGGACATTCTTCGCGGCGCCAGCCTCCGTGCGGATCCCTGGAATGGCCGGGTAGGTGGTGTTGTGGCCCTGCTGGTGACAGGCGCCCTGTACAACGAGGGCTCGATCAGTGCCACCGGAGCGGGATTCCGTGGGGGGGCCTACGTGCCGGCCTCCATCGGTTCGATGGATTGCCTGGGGAGTGTGTCAGCCAAGCCGGCGGGGATGGCGGGAGAAGGTATTGCGTTCACGCAGTTCGGTCGGCGCGACGTGGGCAATGGGCATGTCGGAAATGGAGGCGGAGGAGGGGCTTGTCCTGGGATGAGCGGCGGAGGGGGTGGGCACCGGCTGCCGGGCGCTCCTGGAACCGGCTCGGGAGGTGTCGACGGGAATAGCCAAGCGTGGCATGCCCGAGGCGGGAGCACCCTCGTCTATACGTTGGGTGAGCGGCTTGTCTTTGGTGGAGGAGGTGGTAGTGGGCAAGGGGAGGATTGGTCCGCCCTGGGCGGCGGCGCGGGTGGCGGTATCGTATTCATCCGGACCGCTGCGCTGGTGGGCAGTGGCGTGATGGCCGCCGAGGGCGCTCCAGGTGGCGACACGGTTGTTGGAGGCGCGGGTGGCGGCGGTGCGGGTGGCGGTCTCTATCTGAATGTCAGGGATTCCGCTGAATGTGCTGGCCTCTTCGCGCGAGGTGGAAAAGGAGGCACGCAGGGGGGAGGCTACCCACGCGGGGATGGAGCGGGGGGAAACGGTGGGGAGGGATATGTGGTCGCCATTGGAGGGGGGGTCGAGCGGTGTCCGTCTTTAATTGTGACAGGCAGGTCCTCTGCCGCACCCACGGTGACGATCGACAATGTCAGAACCGGTGGTTGGGTTCAAGCCAATCCAACAATCAAACTCGAGGGCCGTGCGACGGCAGGATCTGTTGTTTTGATCCAGGTCAATGGCTCTTCTGTCTTGGATGCCATCGCGGTGATGGACTCTGGTTCCTGGCAGGCGGATGTTCCGCATCCGCAGGCCGATGACAAAGGATTCTTCGAGGAGGAGGAGCAATATACCCTCAAGGTGACCGCCGAGAAGGATGGCACCTCATCTGCGCCGAGCGAGGTTCAAGTTGGTATCGACAACACGCCACCTTCTGTTTCCTTCTCTAGGAAGCCGGGCAACCGGACCAAGGACAGGCGTGCGGAGTTTGGCTTTAGTGCGAACGATAAACGTCCCAGGGTCGTACTGAAGTGTGGACTTGCGACTGCAGAATATGGCGATTGCAAGACGAATACAAGCCATGAAATCCTTGTTGATGAGGGAATCCATGCCTTCCGTGTGCATGCAACCGATTTAGCAGGAAACGTCAAGGTGGAGAGTTATCAGTGGCAGGTGGATCTCACGCCTCCGCAAGTAGGCCTGACGACGAAGCCAAATGAATTCTCCAATTCTAGGGAGGCGAACTTCACGTTCTCATTCGATGCCGATGACGTCGAAAAAGTGCGATGCGCCCGGGATAGTCCGAGTGGCCTTGGTTCATGTGACAAGGATAACGGAAAGGGATATTCCTCACTGGCGGAGGGCTCTCATACTTTCTATGTCGAGGCCGAGGATGATGTCGGAAATGTTTCCACACGGGTATCGTATGCGTGGACGGTGGATGTCACACCGCCGCATATCGGGATCGAGGACAAGCCAAAGGAGCTAGACAATTCCAGAACGGCTCGTTTCACCTTTTCTTCCCACACTGTTTCCGACGTGAAGGAGGTGCAATGCGCGCTGAGTTCTGGGGCAACTCCACGCGAAGAGGATTTCAGTCGTTGCAGCGGTGCGTTGGAGGATGAATTCGATGTCACTGAAGGAGCGTATACCTTCTTCGTTCGTGCGAAAGACGCAGCGGGGAACATCAGCGCTCTGGATAAATACTCATGGACCGTGGATCACACGTCCCCGACGGTACGGTTCGACAAGACTCCGAATTCCCTAGAGAAATCGAAGACCGCCGTCTTCAAACTCTTCTCAATCGCGCTCGACTGGGCGGGTTTCGAGTGCTCGCTGAACGATGAGGCGTTCGAGCCCTGCCCGTCCAGCATAGCGGTCAGCGCGAAGGAAGGACTCAACAAATTCTCCGTACGTGCCGTGGACAAGGCTGGAAACAAGGAATTGAGCGAGACGCACAACTGGACTGTCGACACTATCCCACCTTTTGTCGAGATCAGTGAGCCCAAGCCCGGAGCCATCAACACGAAGCTTCCGTACGTCGTCGGAACAACCGACAAGTTCAGTGAGGTTCTTGTACTGGTCGACAGCGTCCCGAAGCAGCTTGTGCAGGCAGATAAGTTCGGACGCTGGTTCTTGATTCTCGAGACAGAGCTTACTGAAGATGAGCACATCATTACCGCGGAGGCCACTGATCCTGCGGGAAACCCCTGTAATGAACTGGCGTCCGTCACTTTCACTGTCGATGTCATCGCTCCGGTGACCAAATTCGTGATGGTTCCGGACAAGGTTCACAGGTCAAGAACAGCGAAGTTCGTGTTTTCTTCCAATGAAGAGGTCGATTTCCAGTGTCAGTTGGATTCGGCTGACTTCATTCCCTGCGAGGCCAAGCGCGATATCGAGGGCCTATCCAACGGAGTCCATACATTCTCCGTTAAGGCGAGAGACAGGGCGGGCAACGTGGAGTCCTCGCCCGCGTCTTATCGATGGACCGTGCATGTCGATGCACCGCTCTATCCTGACATCGCGGAGCCGGTCGATGGCGCGGAGGTCAACACGGGGACGCCCATCATCTCGGGGACGGCGGTTGAGAACGGATCCGTCATTATCTTTATTGATGGCGTTCCGAGTGAGCCCATACCGGTGGACCCGAGCAGAAACTGGACGTTCAGGCCGACGGTGCGCCTGGCGGAGGGCCGTCATTCCTTGAGCGGAAAGTCCGTGGATATGAGTGGCCAGGACAGTGAGACCCGCTCGCCCGAAGTCTACTTCCGGGTGTCATTGGCCAAGGAGACGGGCCTGCTGACCGGAGGTGCGTGCAGCGCGCACGGCTTGGGTGCAGGGTCCCTGGGGAACTGGCTTCTGCTCGCGGTGTGGGGTCTTTTCGGTCGGCGGCGCTCCTGAACGAGTGTCCTTCCAGTACTCTTGCTCGGAGGTTGTTTCGTGGCTTGTTTCAATGAGGGTGAATGATGAAATATCGTTTGGGTTTCTCTTTGATAATGTCTGTGTTCTGTTCCGCGCCCGTCGCGGCGAGAGCCTCGGCTCTGGACAGCGCGGTGACTTCTGCTGCAGGGAGCCGTATCCGTTCCGGTCCACCTGAGTTCACCAACGAACGGCGTTCTTTATTGGAGTTCGACTCCGATACCACGGTGTCGAAATTTGAATGCTCCTTCAAATCAGGTACGTATCGGGGGTGCTCCAGCCCGGTGACGTATGATGCGACCTCCGAGGGACCGTACTCTTTCTGTGTTCGAGGGGTGAACAGCGACGGGACGAAGGAGGATCCTCCGGCTTGCTACAGTTGGAACTATGATCTGACCCCGCCCTCGGCGATGGTTTCGGAGCCCGTGACGGGTAACGGAGTGGCGAGCGCCAAGCCTCGCATCTCGGGAACCGTCGACGAGCCGTCCTGCACTGTCCAGGTCGTGATTGATGACAAACCCGTGGGGGAGGCCCTCGCGGATGCGGAAGGAAAATGGTCACTCATCTCCTCGACGTCCTTGAGCAATGGAGAGCATAAGGTGCGCGCGATCGCCACGGACCGTGCTGGCAATCAAGGGTCGAGTTCCGAGGTAACGACCTTCCTCGTGAAGACGGATTCTCCAACCACCGCCATCGTGGAGCATCCTCCCGAGACCTCGGGTTCGCCCCACGCGGTGTTTGAGTTCGCCTCTTCCAGCGGCGCTACGGCGTTCGAGTGCCAGTTAGACGGTGCTGCGGATTTCTCTCCCTGCGAAGAGGTGTGGCTCGTGAAGCGGCTCATTCAGGGGCCTCACAAGCTCCGGGTTCGTGCCAAGGACATCGCCGGCAACGTGGATCCCGCGCCGCTCGAACACTCCTGGATGGTCACGCGCGGGACGGGAGTGGCGGTCTGTACGACAAGGGATGAGGCCGCGGTGGCGGGCTGTGCGTCTGCGGGGGCTCAGCCCACCTTGGGGCTCAGTCTGCTCGGAAGTGTCCTGCTGCTCGCGGCTCGGCGCCGTCGCGTCTGAGCGCCTGTCGCACAGGAGAGGCCTACTGCTTGTCCGACAGCGGCACCCAGACACCCCGGAACCGCTTCCGGGCCGGGTCCTTCAATCGCTTGCACTCGGTCCCGTCCACCACCTGGGTTCCGTCGTCGCTGAGGACGAGGATTTGATCCTCGTTCTCGTAGGACACAAACGCCTCGGGGTTGAGGCCGGTGAAGTCCGCTCCTTCCACGGGTGTGGGCTTCTCGGCCTTTCCATTCCAGACGAACAGGCGGGAACCCTCGTTGCCGGAAGGGGAGCCACCAATGATGAGGTAGCGGCCCCTCCACCGGCTCATGGATCGGATGCCCTGTCCCCCCAGGTCCAGCAACACTGCGGGTCCGAGCTTCGCGGGCTCGCCCTTCACTATCTCCGCCGGGTTCAGGAGCGTCACCGCGAGCGCCTTGCCCTCGGGACGCGGGTTGCGGAAGCCGATCAGGAAGGACTTGCCGTCCGCCATCACCGTCATGCCCTCCAGATTGAAGCCGCCTTCCTGCTTGGGGGCCCGTTTGGCCGCCGCCGCCAGCCCGTATCCCTTGAGCTGCGGCGCGGCGAGCAGGTCGTCGAGCAGCCGTGTGTACGGCTTGCCTTCGAGTTGGACGCTCTTTCCGTCCTTGGACGCCCGGGTCGCGAAGAAGCGGACCCGGTTAGCGTCCGGTTTGCCGGAGCTCTTCCTCCCGTGGGAGGTCAGCCAGAAGGCGAGGGGAGGAATGGAGGTCGCCGCCTCAATGTCGGTCTCGGGCGTCTGCTTCTTTCCTGGCGGCATGCCCAGAGCGGCGGAGACATCGAAGGTCTGGAGCGGGCCTCCTCCCTTGTGGCCGTCGTAGACGCGCAGGACGTTGTTCTCGTCATCGCCCAGGAGGAACAGGCCCGAGCCCAACTCCACGGCGCCAGACGCATCGCACGTGCCCTCGAAGGTCACGACCTGGCGGGCGGGAGACGGGGAGGGAGCAGGCGGCGTCGCGGGGGACGCGCCCAGGACGGAGGACAGGAGGAGGGATGTCGCGAACATGGTTCCTCACTATAGGAACCGCCCTCCTCGGCCATGTTTCCCGCACATGACGGAACTGTTTCCACGCAACTCCGGGGGTTAGAGTCCCCCTCCCGATGAACCTGTACGCGGAGATCGCCACCCTCGTCGCCGAAGGCCGCCCCTTCGTTCTCGCCACGGTCATCGAGAGCGCGGGTAGCACCCCCCAGAAGCCCGGCTCGAAGATGGTGGTGCTCGAGGACGGCTCCCTTCGGGGCACCGTGGGCGGGGGCGCCATCGAGTTCCAGATCATCGAGGCCGCTCGCTCCCTGCTGGCCTCCTCCGAGCAGACCCGCACCCTCGAGACCCATCTCACCCACGAACTCGGCATGTGCTGCGGCGGCCGGATGAAGGTCTTCCTGGAGAAGCAGGAGGCTCCCGCTCGGCTCACCCTCTTTGGTGCCGGGCATGTGGCCCAGGAAGTGGCCGCCCTGGCGCACCACGTGGGGTTTCGCGTCACGGTGGTGGATGCGCGCCCGGAGTGGGCCTCGCGCGAGCGCTTCCCCGGGTGCGAGGTGCTGGTGAAGGATCCCGCCGACCATGCGCGCGCCCTGGCGCCCGATGCGCACGACTCCTTCTGCATCACCACGCATGACCACCCGTTGGATCAGGCCGTGCTGGAGGCCTTGCTGCCCAAGCCCGCCGCCTACCTGGGCGTCATCGGCAGCCGGCGCAAGGCGGAGCGCTTCCGCATGCGGCTCAAGGCGGCCGGGTTCGAGGAGACGGCCCTGGCGCGAATCCGCTCGCCCATGGGGGTGCCCATTGGCGCGTTGACGCCTCGGGAGATCGCCGTGTCCATCGTGGCGGAGCTCATCCAGGTGCGCCGGGGCGCGTGACGCTCAGCGCTTCTTGAAGAGCGCTTCCGCGGCGGAGCGCAGGGCGTCCTGGGCGGGCTTGTCGCTCCGGCCGCCCTCGCCCAGTTGGTAGAGGTCGCAGAAGTTGGCCGAGTCCTTGTCCGAGGGCACTTCCGCGAAGGGCTCCTTGCACTGCTTGGGGGCCCGCTCGTCGAAGTGGCGGCAGTTGCGGCAGGAGCGCAGCTCCTTCCCGCAGCCGGGGCACGTGTCGCGCCGGCCCACTTGGTTGCCCACGATGTCGAGGGCGATTCCGCAATGCGCACAGCCCGCCATGGCTCAGGCACGCGAGCGGGGAGGAAGGCCCGCCCGGATGGGAATCGGCACGGGGATGGGTTCGGGCATCGGTGAGGCGTCCAGGTCCTCGCTCACCTCGTCCAGCTCGCCGCTCAACCGGCGCAGCAGGCTCAGCACCCAGGCACACGCCGCCGCCGCCGCCGCGAACAGGATGCCCAGCGTCTGCACGCGCTGCCACAGGTAGGCCTGCTCGAGCACCGCCCGGCGCTTGGCGAACGTCTCCAATTGCTGGGTGGCCACGGTGTCATTGAAGCTCTGGGTGTACTCGCTCGCCTGGGCCCGGCTGCGCTCCAGCAGCCACGAGGCCTCCGAGCGCAGTTGCTCCGCCCGGTGCCATGCGCCCACCGCACTGCCCGCGCACAGCACACACACGAATACCGCCGTTGTCACACTGAGCAGTCGCATACCCACTCCGGCTCGTGATTTTCCGGGGGGGGTCGGGCTCCTCCGGCACTGCTCCGGCTTTGCGAAGACAGTAACGGATGCTAGGGACCGCATCCGCCATGGGCAAGCCCTACCGTCCGAAAGACCACTATTTCAAGAAAGCCAAGCAAGAAGGGCTCCGCGCCCGCTCCGCCTTCAAGGTGGATGAGATCCTCAAGCGCCACCCCTTCTTGAAGAAGGGGGCCTCGGTGCTGGACCTCGGGGCGGCTCCGGGCGGCTTCCTGCAGATATTGGCCGACGCCGTGGGGCCCAACGGCCGGGTGATTGGCGTGGACATCGTCCCCATCCGCCCGTTCAACCAGCCCTTCGTGAAGACGGCGGTGCTGGACGTGCTGGCGGACGACTTCGACGCGAAGCTGCTCGCGATGTACGACGGGCCGTTCGACGCGGTCATCTCCGACATGGCGCCCAAGACGAGCGGCATCCGCACCACGGACGAGGCGCGCAGTCTGCGGCTGGCGCGCAAGGCGCTCGAGGTGTCGCTCACCCGGGGCCGGACGGGCTCGGCCTTCGTGGCCAAGCTCTTCATGGGCGGGGACTTCGAGGAGTTCCGCGACGAGGTGCGCGCGGGCTTCGAGGAGGTGAAGCTGGTGCGCCCCGAGGCCACCCGCGGCGCCAGCATGGAGGTGTACATCGTCGGGTTGCGCCGTCGCGTGGCCCCGGCCGCGGCTCCCGCTTAGATTTCCCTCCCATGCCGCCCACGGACACCTTCGTCGTCGAGGACATCAATGAGGCTCACGGCTTCGCGCGGCTGCGCGCGGAAGGCGGTTCGGGCCTCGCGCACAGTGGACTCTTTCCCGAGCTGCCCGACGGGGAGCTGAGCCCGTTGCGGCTCCAGGTGGGGGACCGGGTCTCCGGGGTGCGCCGGGGGCAGACGGTGTCCCAGGTCCAGTGGCTCGCCCAGGCCGCTCCGCCTCGGGAGCTCGTCCAGCGGGTGGAGGAGTTGCTGCGGCGACTGGCGGACCGGGGCCTGCCCGTGTCCCTGGCTCCCGAGCCGATCGCGGCTCACCAGTGGCGCGAGGGGCCGGGCAGTCCACTGCTGGATGCGCTCAAGCCCCAGTTGCGGCTCTTCTTCGAGTGGGAGCGGGCCCACCCCTTCGAGGACGAGCGGTTGCTCGACCGGGTGGAGAAGGCCACGGTGGAGCACCTGCCGGGCTTCTCCGTCCTGCCGGTGCCGGGCGTGGCGCGCTTCCGCGTGGAGCCGGGCTCGCACGTCATCGCCGGGGGCGAGCCGGACTGGGAGAACCCCGCCGGACTCTTCGAACTGCTCGTGGAGCACATCAACCAGGAGCTGGGCCGCGCGGGCGCGAGCGTGCGCTGGAGCCCGGTGCGCGACAACTGGGTGCTCGCGGACCAGGACGTGGTGGAGTTGCTGGTGGCCAATGGGGTGTTGCAGGGCCGGGCCTCGGCCTGAGCGTCAGACGAGCAGGGGCGCCTGGCTGGCCACGCGCTCCACGCAGGCCGCCACGTCGTTGGTGGGCGAGTTCACCACCCGGCTCACCTCCCAGAGTTCCAACGGAGAGGCCTCGTCCGGCATCAGCAGGGGTTGGAGGGTAGCGGCCTCCTGGGGCTCCGGGCGCAGCCAGATGTCCTGGGCCTCGGGCTGGAGGATGACGGGCATCCGGTCGTGGATGGGCGCCATCACGGCGTTGGGGCCGGTGGTGAGGATGGTGCAGGTGCGCAGCACCTCGCCCGTGTCCGGGGCCGTCCACTCTTCCCACAGGCCCGCGAAGGCCATGGGTCGGCCGTCCTGACGGTGGAAGTAGTAGGGCGTCTTGGGCTTCGTGCTCTGCTTCCACTCGAACCAGCCGTCCACGAGCACCAGGCAGCGGCGGCGCTTGAAGGCGGAGCGGAAGCTGGGCTTCTCCGACACCGTCTCGGATCGGGCGTTGATGAGCTTGTTGCCGAGCGCGGGATCCTTCGCCCACGAGGGGATGAGGCCCCAGCGCGCGGTGTCCAGCAGGCGCGTGCCGTCATTGAGCACGACGGGCATCTGCTGGGTGGGGGCGAGGTTGTAGCGGGGGCGCTCGATGGCGGAGCGGACGCCGGCGAGGTTGAGTTCGCGGGCGATGGCGAGGGCGGGGGTCTGGATGGTGACGCGGCCACACATGTCCGCAGTATGCCTCCAGGAGCCGGGCTCCGCACGAAGCCGTCACTCGCCGCAGGTCGGCCGCTCGTCGGTGGGGTAGAGCGAGGCGATGCCGTAGGTGCCGTTGCGGGTGCCGCACCAGATGCGCCACGCGCCATTCCCGAGGTCCGGAGCGGAATACACGCCGCCCTCCTTCTGGGCCCCTCCGCGCGCGCAGCAGCGGGCAAAGGCGCGCGTGCCGATCGCCACCAAGGCCACGGGGTCCTCCTTCTGGGGGAAGCCGCCGAGCTTCTTCTCGGCACAGGACCAGGGCGCCACGCCGCGGAAGCGGATGACGTACTGGGAGCCGCGCAGGGATTGGGCGCCTCGGCCCGGGCCGTCGAAGCACAGTTTGCCCTCGGCTTCGAGCTGGGCGTAGCGCGGCAGGTAGTGCAGTCCGCCGATGTTCCGGGTCGTCCAGTCGTCGCCGCAGAAGACGTGGGTGAAGGCGTTGCGCGGTCCGGTGCTCACCCACAGGCCGGTGAGCCACTCCACGTTCGCCTGGCGAGCGCCCGTGCGTCCCGCGGCGGACAAGGCGCGCTGGAGGCGGGCGTCGTCGTAATGCGCGGAGAGGAAGCGGCGCACGTCCTCGGGACTCACGGCGGCATCGGGCCGGGCGGGACACAGGCCCAGCACTTCCCGGTCCATCGGCGTGAGCGGCGGGGCCTGACGGAAGAGGGGAGGGCGGGTGCAGCGGCGCTCACAGCCCGTGGCCTCGGGTGCCTCGGTGGGCAGGATGGCGGCCTCGGGCGCGCGATCCCTCGACGCGAGGAATTCTCCGCTCAGGCGCGGCTTGTCGGGCAGGTCCGCCGTGCCATCGCACTTCACCCAGCCCTCGCCCGTGGCGCTCTTCACCTTGCACCAGGTGCGCCCGGGGCCCCCCTTCTTGAGGACGGGATAGGCCGTGTCGGGCTCCACGGTGAAGACGACGGTCTTGGACTCGGGCTGCTCCACCGCTTCCAGCGCCACGCTGGAGACGAAGGCCCCCGCGGCATGGGCTCGCGCGGGCAGGAGACACAGGACGCTCAGGACAAGGACGGAGAGGAACCGCATGAGGCCGGGTACCCTAGATCAGCTTGAGCCGCGCCGACTTGTGCTTGCCGACCTGCACCAGGTACTCGCCCGCGGGCAACTCGTGCTTGGGGTCCATCACCTTCTCGCCGTTGACGCGCACGCCGCCCTGGGCCATCAGCTTGCGGCCCTCGGTGCCCGAGGCCACCAGCTTCGCCTCGGCGATCGCCTTGGCCAGCGGCAGCGCCGGCGCCCCCGCGAGCGACACCTCCACGAGCGGCTGCTCCTCGGCGACGACCTTCTTCTGCGAGTAGCGCTGCTCCCACGCCTGCATCGCCTGGCGGGCCGCCTCGGGGGTGTGGAAGCGCGCGGCGATCTCCTCGGCGAAGCCCGACTTGGCCACCTTGGGATGCACCTCGCTCCGCTCCACCTGACCCTTGAGCGCGGCCAGCTCCGGCAGCGTGCGCGACGACAACAGCTCGTAGTAGCGCCACATCAAGTCATCCGTGATGCTCATGAGCTTGCCGTAGATTTCATCCGGCGAATCGCTGAGGCCCACGTAGTTGTCCAGGCTCTTGGACATCTTGTCGCCGGTGATCTTCCCGTCGACGAGCTTCGCGTCCAGGCCCTCGAGGATGGGGCCCGTCATGATGACCTGGGGCTCCAGGCCTTCTTCCTTCATGAGCTGGCGGCCCATGAGCAGGTTGAAGAGCTGATCCGTCGCGCCCAGCTCCACGTCCGCCTTGAGCGCCACCGAGTCGTAGCCCTGCAGGAGCGGGTAGAGCATCTCGTGGAGGGAGATGGAGCGGTTCTCACGGAAGCGCTTCTTGAAGTCGTCGCGCTCGAGCATGCGCTGCACCGAGTAGCGCGCCGCCAAGCGGATCATCCCCTCGGTGCCGAGCTTGTCGAGCCACTCGGAGTTGAAGCGCACCTGGGTGCGCTCGCGGTCGAGCACCTTGAAGACCTGCTCCTGGTACGTCTGGGCGTTGAGCTTCACCTCGTCGCGGGTGAGCGCGGGGCGCGTGACGTTCTTGCCCGAGGGGTCTCCGATGAGCGCGGTGAAGTCGCCGATGAGGAAGACCACCTGGTGGCCGAACTCCTGGAAGCGCCGCATGCGCGTGAGCAGCAGCGAGTGGCCCAGGTGGAGGTCCGGCCGGCTGGGATCGAACCCGGCCTTGATGACGAGCGGCTTGCCCGTGTCATACGAGCGCCCGAGCTTCTTCTTGAGATCCTCGGGCACATGGAGGTCCACGGTGCCTCGGGTCACTTCGTCGAACTGCTCCTGGGGAGTCGCCTTGCGCAGCGGTTGATCGGACATGGCGGCGCGGACCCTAGCCGAAAAGCCGCCGCGTGGGGCATGCCTTGAGCGCGCGGCTCAGGTCCCTGGCATGCGCTCGCGGATGCGCTCGATGGAGCGCGCCTTGCCCGTCTTGTCGTCCATGTCGATGACGACGCCCTGCAGGTACACGAGGTTCTTGGCGACCTCGTAGGGCGTATTGCGCAGGGTGACGAAGCGCTCGACGGACAGCTCCTTGCGCACGCCGATGACGGAGTCGAGCGGGCCGCACATGCCCACGTCGGTGATGAAAGCGGTGCCGCCGGGCAGGATCCGCTCATCGGCCGTCTGCACGTGCGTGTGGGTGCCCACCACGGCGGACACCTTGCCGTCCAGGTGCGCGCCCATGGCGTTCTTCTCGCTCGAGGCCTCGCAGTGCATGTCCACGAGGATGCAGGGCGTCTGCTTGCGCAGCTCCGCCACCAGCTCCGGCGCCACCGCGAACGGGTTGTCGAGCGGCTTCATGAAGACGCGCCCCTCGAGGTTGAGCACCCCGAGCTTGCGCCCGTCCGGCGTCTGGATGACGGTATGCCCTCGTCCCGGCGCCCCCTTGGGGTAGTTGGCCGGGCGCAGCAGCAGGTGGGGATTCTCCTCCACCCAGGGGAGGATCTGCTTCTTGGTCCAGAAGTGGTTGCCGCTCGTGAGGAGATTGACCTCACAGCTCAGCAGTGTTTCCGCCGACTCGGGGGAGATCCCGGCGCCGCCCTCGCTGTTCTCCGCGTTGGCGATGACGAGGTCCACCGAGTGGCGGGCGATCAGCTTCGGGAGAAGGGTGCGCACGGCCTGGATGCCAGGCTTGCCCACCACATCCCCCATGAAGAGTACTTTCACGTGTCGAGGAAATCCCAGTCGCGGTAGAGCCCGCGCAGCGTCTGCGACTCGGTGACGACGAGGTCCATGTCCACGTCGTCACTGTTCGTGGGGATGGTGTCGACGATCTGGTCGTTGAAGGCAAGTCCCACGCGCCGGCTGCGCGCCGAAGCCGCCTTCAAGGTGGCGTCGTAGTAGCCGCCTCCGCGCCCCAGCCGCTTGCCATCCGGCGAGAAGCCGAGTCCCGGCACCACGAACAGATCGATCTCATCCACCGCGATGAGGTCCGCGGAGTTGGTGGGCTCGCGGACACCCAGGCGCCCTGGCTCCAGCTCGCTCTCGGACTTGATGGCCCGGAAGGCCAGGATGCGTCCGTGGACGTGCGAGAGCGGGTAGCAGACGATCTTCTCGTCCTGCAGCGCCGCGATGAGGATGTCCCGCGTGGGCACCTCTCCGCGGATGGGGGCGTAGAGCGCCACCGTCCGTGCTTTTTGGTAATAAGGCGTCGCGAGGAACCGGGACTGAACCTTGAGTCCCCGCTCGTCGATGATGTCCGGCGTCAACGCCTTGCGCCGCGCGGTCAGTTCCTCACGCAGCGACATCTTCCGCACCACTCCCTCTTGTTCCACCGTCTCGCTCACCGTCCCCACTCCCGACAAGAGAAAGAAAAAAGTCCCCCGCGAAATGGCCGTGTGCCTAGCGTCCATTGAACCCTAAAAAGCCAGGTGGGACTCGAAGTCATGGAACCGTAGGCTTCCCTCATCCCGCGAGGGGAGGGCTTGCGCATGGAACCTGAAACGAACCCCGTGATGGACGTATCGGTTCGAATTTCTGCTGGGCATCACGCGCCCCGCAGGGGACAACACCTTGGAACTCCTGGAAAAACCCAGAAGCACTTGAAGGAATGATAAGGACGTGGGGGTGATGGGTCAAGCCATGGGTGTGCGTTTACACGCGCCCCCTCGCCTTCTATGATGGGGCGCTCCCACTCATGGCGTCTGTTTCGAGAACAATCGGCCTCACGGCCCTCATCGCCATCGTCCCCGCGACCCTCAGGGCCGAAAGCTTCCCCAAGGGGAGCTACCAGACGGACGTGTGGGGCCGGGTCGAGTTGAACACCGAGCATGATCGGGTGGTCGGCTATGCCCCCGAGGGGGCCGCATGTGGTCTGGCGCCCCGCTCCAAGGTTCTCGAAGGGGAGTGGCAAGGCCGTGTCCTGGTGGGGCAGATGACGGTTTGCCTCCAGGGAGCGTCCTGCCCGACGCAGGCCTCGCTGCCCCTGCTGGCCTTCCTGGGCACCGATGATGGGACCTTGACCACCTATGTGCGGCCGCAGGCTGGCTGCGTGGCCTCGGGTGTGGGCCTGGGAGGGCTCGTGGTGTTCTCTCCGGCGGCGCCGGGGGAGGGTGCTTCGGGGCAAGGCGGTTCGGCGGGGGGCCGCGTCAAGCGCAACCCCCAGGCCGCCAAGGTGGCGTTGGATCGGGGCGACCAGCTCATGAAGGAGAAGAACTGGTCCGCGGCGATCACCGAATTCGAGCGCAGCATCGCCCTCAACGAGCAGAGCTGGGCGGCGTTGCTCAGCCTGGGCACCGCCCAGTTGATGCGCAGCGAGCCGCGAGCCGCCATCGAGGCCCTGGACAAGGCCCGTGCGCTCAACAAGCGCGAGCCGCTCATCTACTACCATCTGGCGTGTGCCTACAGCCGCCTGGGAGACAAGAAGCAGGCCCTGTCCAACCTCGAGCAGGCCGTATCGCTCGGGCTTGCCATCAACCCGGACCCCGAGGATGACGGGCTGAGCAAGCTGCTGGGCTCGGATCTCGGCTCTTCCGCCCGGTACACCCTCTTGATGCAACGCGCCGCCGATAACTCCAAGGCGTCTGCCGGCAGACGGCAATCCCCGGGACCGTGAACTCCTCCGCCCCATCGAGGATCCCGCGCATCCTCGGCAACTACGAAATCCTGTCGGCGCTCGGCAAGGGGGGCATGGCCGAGGTCTTCCGGGCCCGCGTGCGTTCCGGTCCGCGCGAGGACTGGATCGTCGCCCTCAAGCGGCTGCTGCCCGCGCTCACCCAGGATCCCGCCTCGCTCGCCCTGTTCGCCTCGGAGGCCCGGCTCACGAAGCTGTTGGATCATCCCAACATCGTCCAGGTGCTGGACGTGGGCTCGGTCGCGGATCAGCACTTCATCGTGATGGACCTGGTGGATGGCAGGGATCTGGGCCACATCCTGCGCCGCTGCAAGCTGCGCGGCATCCACCTGCCGTTGGACTTCGCCATCTACCTGTGCCGGGTGCTGCTCGAGGCCCTGGCCTACGCGCACTCGCGCACGGGGCCCCAGGGCGAGGCGCTGGGCATCGTCCACTGTGACATCTCGCCCTCCAACCTGTTCATCTCCCGGCTGGGAGACATCAAGCTGGGGGACTTCGGCGTGGCGCGCCTGCGCGTGGACGGGGTGCTGCAAGGTGGCGAGGTGCTCGGCAAGCCCTACTACCTGTCCCCCGAGGCCCTGCAGGGCGCGCTCTCGCCCCAGGTGGACCTGTGGGCCGCCACCGTCGTGCTCTACGAGCTGCTCACGCTCCAGCGCCCCTTCACCGGGTCGACGCCGGACGAGGTCTTCACGAAGATCATCTACCGGGACTACCTGGCGCCGAGCCTCATCCGTCCGGCCATTCCCGAGGCCCTGGAGGAGATCATCCACCGGGGCTTCAGCAGTGACGCCTCGGAGCGGTTCCCCTCCGCCGAGTCCTTCGCCGAGGCGCTCGCGCCCCATTACGACGAGCGGGTGGGCACGCCCCTGGCCATCGCCGCCGTGGTCCGTGGGCTGTTCGGCACCACTGACGCGAAGTAAAGGCGGACGCGGATTCCTCCGACGCGCGGGAAGGGCAGCGGGGTCATGGCCAGCCGCCCAGGGAAAATGGGGCGGCAGGTAGCCGCTACCCCGCGTCGAGGGCCCTGCTCCGGGGCACGTGCCGGACCAGGGCCTCCACGACGCGCTCCACTTCCTCGGGCGTCGTGGTGGGTCCCATCGAGAAGCGCAGGGTGCCGTGGGCCTGGGCGGGTGTGAGACCCATCGCGAGCAGCACATGCGAGGGGGACAGCGTCCCCGACGCGCACGCCGCTCCCGAGGAAGCGCAGATGCCTTCCAGATCCAGGGCGATGAGCAACGCCTCTCCATCCGCGCCGTGGAAGGTCAGGTTGCTCGTGTTGGGCACCCGAGGCGCCGCCCCACCGTTCACCGTCACGTCCGGGATCCGCGCGTGGACCTCCCGCTCGAAGCTGTCCCGGAGCCGCCGCGTCCGCTCCTCGTGCGCGGGCTGTTCCCGGTGGGCCAGATCCAGGGCCAGGGCGAATGCCTCCGCGTAGGGGATGTTCTGCGTGCCCCCTCGCAGGCCGGCCTCCTGGTGTCCCGGGGTGAGCGCCTGGACGTCCACGCCCTTGCGCACCACCAGCACGCCCGCGCCCGCGGGGCCCCCGAACTTGTGCGCGGATAGGGAGAGCAGATCCGCGTCCACTTCCCGCAGGGTCATGGGCAGCTTCCCCGCCGCCTGCACCGCGTCCGTGTGGAAGAGGATGCCCCGGCGCCGGCACTCGCGCGACAGCTCCGCCACCGGCTGCACCACGCCCGTCTCGTTGTTCGCCCACATGAGCGAGCACAGCAGGGTCTCGGGTGTCAGGGCCTCGCGCAGCGCCTCCAGGGGCACCTGGCCGTCCCGGTTCGGGCGCACTCGCACCACGTCCGCTCCCAGGGCCGCCAACTGCTCGAGCGTTCCGAGCACCGCCGGGTGCTCGATGGCCGAGCTCACCACGCGCCGCCGCCGTCCGGCTTCCTTCCTCGCGAGCCATACGCCCTTGAGCGCCAGCGCGTCCGCCTCCGAGCCCGAGCCCACGAAGCACACTTCCTTGGGCTCGCAGCCCAGCACGCGTGCCACCCGGGCCCGTGCTCCGTCCAGCCGACCCCGGGCTTCACGCCCGCCCCGGTGCACGCTGGAGGCATTGCCGAAACCCCCCTCGGAGAACGCCCGCGCGAGCAGCGAGACCACCTCCGGCCGCACTGGCGCGGCCGCGTTGTGATCCCAGTAGATCACGGCGAGGGCGCGGACAGGAGCGCCACGGGCCGCTCGTCCGCGACGCCGAAGGACTCCAGGAAACGCCGCACCAGCTCGCGCTTGAGCGCCTTGCGTTGATGGGCCCGGCCCGACAACGGAATGCGCGCGCCGGCCATGCTGCCGTGGCCTCCCGCCGAGCCGCCGTAGTCCTCGCAGATCTCCCGGATGAGCCGCCCCGCGTTCATGCGCCGGTCCTTCACCCGCAGCGACAGGAAGAGCTGGTTGCGGAAGCTCGCGTACGCGAGCGACCACTTCATTCCCTCGAGGAACATCAACCGCTCGGCCACCTCGGCCACCATGTCCGGGGAGTAGACCTCCTCCAGGTCCGTCACGATGGCCGTGTCCCCGTACACCTTCGCCCGCTCGAAGGCCGTGTGGTACATCTGGAAGTAGCGCGCGGGCAGCTCCGGGTGCTCGATCTGCCCGAGCAACTGCTTGTCCGCCCGGGGAAAGAGCCACAGGTACGTGTCGATGTCCGTGGGGGTCGTCTCGCGCCCCAGGTCCCGTGTGTCCGCCTTCACGCCGTAGAAGAGGGCGGTGGCCACCTCGGTGGAGGGCTCCAGCCGCGCGGCGCGCAGGTACTGCGCCACCATCGTCGAGGTGGCGCCGTAATCGCCCCCCACGTCCGCGAACGGTGCCTCCAGGCTCTCGTCGCGCAGGGGGTGGTGGTCGATGACGATGTCCACCTCGCGCCGCAGGCGGGGCGGCACCGCGTGGTTGCCCGTGGGCGGCTGCGTGTCCACCAGCGCGAGCAGATCGTACTCGTCCAGGTCCAACTGGGCGATGGGCACCACGGGCAGGCGCAGCACCTTCACGAAGGCGATGTTCTCCGCGCGGCCGATGAGTCCGCTGTAGCCCACCCGGGCCTCCTCCACGCCCGCCAGCTCCTTGAGCAGTTGGGCCAGGGCGACTCCCGCGGCGATGGAGTCCGGATCCGGATTGTCATGGGTGAGCACGAGGGCCTTCTTGTGGCCCTTGGCGACCTGGATCAGCCGCTCCAGCTTGGCGCGGGCTGGCAGGGTCGCGAGGCGCGGTGACGGAGGTTCCGCGCTCTCGCCGCCTCCAGGGGTCCTGCGGCTGTTGGCTGTGGGGGTGGCAGGCATGGGGGGCTGGGTTTTACTCCCTCTGGCGCGACGATTCGAGATCGCCGGAAGTGGTGTTCTCCCGACCTCTCGAAGGTGCTGACGAGGCGCCTCGCGTTCACGCGGAAGCACGGGGGGCGGGGCTCGATCGCCTCCCTGTCCACCGGCTCCGCGTGGGGTGCCTGTCGCGGGTGTGCGCTAGTTGATGGCCTTGTAGCGGCGGGCCATGTCCTTGAAGTACTTGATGCCGTTGTCGAGCGAGTTCTCGATGGCGTCCATCAGCAGGGTGCGGAAGATGCCCTCGGCGCCGCGCAGGGACTCGTAGTAGCGCTGGCGATCGATGGAGTGGATGATCGCCGGCATGTAGCCGTTGCGCAGCAGCACCAGGTTGGTGAGCATCCGTCCGACCTTCCCACTGTTCTCCGTGAAGGGGAAGATCTGCATGAACTTGTGCTGCGCCACCGCCGCCTGCTTGATGGGGTGGAACTCGCGGAACTCCGCGCTGCCGGTGTAGTCCACGAACTTCTCCAGCGCGGGCTGGATCTTCGCCGGCTGGGCGATCTCGTGGAAGTAAGTGCGGTGCAGGGGCATGTCCTTGCGGTAGCCGCTGCGCTCGCGCTCCTTGGCCAGTTCCTTCTCCGAGCGATCGCGCCGCTCCATGTTGGCGCGCGCGCTGAGCGCCTCGGGCGTGCTGCCACACACCAGGTCGTGGATGCGCTTGATGGTGGTGAGGGTGATCTGCGCCTGCTTCTTGCCCGTGGCCGCCGCCTCCTCGCGCAGGTAGTCGCACGCGGCCTTGTGGTTGCGCACCTCGAGCACCACGGGAATCATCGCCGGGTCCATGGTGGCCCGTTCGGGGAAGAGCGCCGAGAACAGCTCCTGTTGGCTGTACACCGTCCCCTCGAGCGCCGCGTCGTGGTAGATCCACGACATCTCGAAGCGCTCCAGGAACTCACGACCCTTGTCCTTGTAGATGCCAAGGTAGTCGCGCAGCGCTTCGTTCTTCTCGTCAATCTCTTGGTAGCGTTCCTTCACGGACGTGACGCTCCTTCACACCGGCTCCCTGCATGAAGCGGCGGCTCGGGCGGGCACCCCCGAGAGCCGGGACCACGGGCACTGGATTGTAGAAATTCCAGGTGTTTAGGACAATTAAAACGCCATCGTTCTTCACAAGCTGACGAGGAAGACCTCGCATGCCTGGTCCAGGAGGTCCTTGGAGAGGGCGGGCGGGATCTGCCGATAGCGGGCCGCGTCCCGGATGAGCTGCACCAGGTCGCGGGGGTGGCAGGCGCGCAGTTGCATGTTGCGCGGCCGATAATAGTGCTCGAACAGATAGGTGACCGCCTGTTCCACGTAGGGGATGCCCGCTGCCTCGCACACATTCGCGAAGATGTCCCGGTAGACGTCCTCGTCGGGGTTGGTGACCTCGATTTTATACTTGATGCGCCGCAGGAAGGCCTCGTCCACCAGTTCCTTGGGATCCAGGTTGGTGGAGAAGACGAGGAGCTGATCGAAGGGAATCTCGAACTTCTTGCCCGTGTGCAGGGTGAGGAAGTCCACCCGCTTCTCCAGGGGGACGATCCACCGGTTGAGCAGATCCGTGGGGTGGACCTTCTGGCGGCCGAAGTCGTCGATGAGGAGCATCCCGCCGTTGGCCTTCACCTGGAAGGGGGCCTCGTAGAAGCGGGCCGTGGGCGAGTAGATGAGATCCAACGTCTCGAGCGTCAGTTCACCGCCCACCACCACCGCGGGGCGCCGGCACAGTTGCCAGCGGTGGTCCATCTCGAAGGTCTGCCGGCGGCCCGCCGCGTCGCGCTCGCTCTCCAACTGCACGGGGACGTGGTTGAGGGCGTCGAAGACCTTGATGATCTGGTTGTCGATCTCCAGGCAGTGGGGGATGAAGACCTCGCCGCCGAACATGCGGCTGATGGCCTCGGCGAGGCTCGTCTTGCCGTTGCCCGGAGGGCCGTAGAGGAAGAGCGAGCGGCCCGAGTTCACCGCCGGCCCCAGCTTGTCCATCAGGTCCGCGGACACGGTGAGGTGGTTGAGACCCATCACCAGATCCTCGCGGCTGATGACGGGACTCTCCTCGGTCTGCGCGGTGATGAGGGCGTTGTACTGCTCGATGGGGATGGGGGCGGGACCCACGTAGGTGCTGCGCTCGATGGCGCCGCGCGCATACTCCCGGCCGCGCTCGGAGAGCACGAAGTCCACCGAGGCGCGGCCAAAGCCCTTGCCGCCCCGCAGGTCCACCAGCTTCTCGGAGGTGAGGAACTCCACCACGGCCTCGATGACCGCGGGCCAGGGCAGGCGCATCTCCTGGGCGATGTCCATGCCGGTGGCGGTGCCCTGGTAGTACAGGTAGCGCAGGGCGATGTCCGACAGCAGGCCCATCTTCAGCCCCGTTTCCTCCAGCGACTTCGGCTCCTGGGGAGCGATGTCGAGGATGGCGGGGTTTTCCAGGCCGAAGGGATTGGGTGGGGCGGCGTGCTCGGGGCGCATCGGTTTCTCCTTTTAGCCCATCCGCCCCGGTTTCGGCACGCTCCGCGCGCCTCCCGGCCGCCTGGAGGCCTCAGATGTAGGTGAGCCAGTGCGCGTAACGCGGCTCCAGGCCTCGGACCGCGCGGAAGTAGGTCTCCTGCACATATTGGGTGATGGGACCCGGCTTGCCCTCGCCCACGGTGCGGTTGTCCACCTCGCGCACGGGGGTGATCTCCGCGGCGGTGCCGGTGAAGAAGACCTCGTTGGCGATGTAGAGCGCGTCGCGGGTGACGGTGACTTCATCCACCTCGCGGCCCGAGTCGCGCAGGATGCGGAGGACCGAGTCGCGGGTGATGCCATCCAGGATGGGCGAGGACAGGGGCGGCGTCTTGATGACGCCCTTCTTGTTCACCATGAAGATGTTCTCACCCGAGGCCTCGGCGACGAAGCCGCTGATGTCCAGGAGGATGGCCTCGTCGTAGCCGCCGAGCACCGCCTCGCGCTTGGCGAGGATGGAGTTGACGTACTGGCCGGAGATCTTCCCGCGCACCATGTTCACGTTGACGTGCATGCGCGTGAAGGAGCTCACCTTGGCGCTGATGCCCTCGCGGATGCCCTTGTCCCCGAGGTAGGCGCCCCAGTCCCAGGCGGTGACGGCCACGCGCGTGGGGTTGATGGCGCCCAGTCCCATGGCACCATCCCCCATGAAGGCGATGGGGCGCAGGTAGGCGCCGTTGGCGAAGAGTTCCTTCTGTGCGCGCAAGAGCTCCAGGCACCCCTCGGTGACCTGCTCGCGGGTGAAGGGCATCTTCATCATGCAGATGTGGGTCGAGTCGAACAGGCGATCGATGTGCTCGCGCAGCCGGAACACCGCGAGCCGGCCATCGTGGGTGCGGTAGGCGCGAATTCCCTCGAAGGCCCCCAGCCCGTAGTGCAGGGCGTGGGTCATGACGTGAACCTGGCCCTCCTCCCATTTGACCAGCTTGCCGTCGAGCCAGATCTGATCAGAGCGCAGCACGTTGGGGGAGGTGGAGCTCATGAAGGGGGGCGTCCTTTGGTGAAGGGGGGAACCGCGCGGCGGCATTCTTCGCGGGTGGGTGTTTCAAGTCAAAACATTGCGGGGGGGGACCCGGGGTGGCTCAGCCCTGGGCGATCTGCGCGAGCTGCCCCTTGGCCTTCTCGATGTCTCCCTCGTGCTTGAGCACCAGGTTCAACGTCGCCGCCACCATGTCCGCGGACAGCGTCTCCGCGTTGAGCAGCGCCAGGCTCTGCGCCCAGTCGAGCGACTCGCTGATGGAGGGGGACTTCTTCAAGTCCAGCTTGCGGATCGCCGCCACCGCCTCCACCACCTGTTCGAGGAGCGTGCGGGACACGTCGGGCAGGCGCCGGCGCAGGATGCGCAGCTCGCGCTCGCGATCCGGAAAGTCGATGTGCAGGTGCAGGCAGCGCCGCTTGAGCGCGTCCGACAGCTCCCGGGCGTTGTTCGACGTGAGCACCACCCTGGGCACGTGCCGGGCCGGGAAGGTGCCCAGCTCGGGGATCGTCACCGCGTTGTCCGACAGCACCTCCAACAGGAAGGCCTCGAACTCGGGATCCGCCTTGTCGATCTCATCCACCAGCAGCAGCGCCGGCGTGTCCGACAGCAGCGACTGGAGGATGGGGCGGGGCAGCAGGAAGCGCTCGGAGAAGAACACCGCGTCGCTCGTGGCCAGCCGGTCCGCGGCTTCTGCGAGAGTGCCCGCGCCTTGCACCATCTCGCCAATCTTGTCCTTGAGCAGCTGGGTGTAGAGCAGTTGCTTGGCGTACTCCCACTCGTAGAGCGCCTTGGCCTCGTCCAGGCCCTCGTAGCATTGCAGCCGGATGAAACGCCGCCCGAGTGCCTGGGCCAGCGCCTTGGCCAGCTCCGTCTTGCCCACCCCGGCCGGGCCCTCCACCAGGATGGGTTTCTGGAGCCGGTCGGCCAGGAAGCTCGCGGTGGAGATCTCCGGAGAGGCCAGGTATCCCACCTGCTCGAGGCGCGTCGTCGCGTCCTCCACGCTGGCCAGGGAGTGCGCTGCGGTCGATGGGGCGGGGGTGCTCACGCGCCCGAACTTAGTCGAAGGTTTTTCAGGTCACTGCGGCAAAAATGCCAGACCCACCGGTTCCACTGTGTCTCCCACGAAGCACGCTATCTGGCCAAGCTGGCGGAACGACTGTGGAAACCCTTTACGCACAGACGGCACGCCACGTGCACTTGAGAGTCACCATCCAAACGGAGGTGGGTGGTCATGTCCTGGTTGTGGCGGATGGTGCTGGTAGCGGTGGTGACCTTGGTTCCAGGCGCCTTCTTGCTGCTCGTGTCCTACCTGGCTACCCGGACGATGTGGGAGCACTGGTGCCTGGCGCGGCGGGAGTCGCTGAACAGCGGCGTCCCGGTGTCGTTCCGGGACGTGCTGGCCACGGTGCACGTGAAGGACCTGGTGCAGCAGGCGCGGGCCTCGCTGTAGACGCGCGGCCCGGAGGCCACGCGCCAGCAGCGAAGCCCGGCGGGACTACTTGTCCAGCTCGTCCACGAGAGCGGTCCAGTCGGCCTCGTCCTCGACGGGCACCGTGGGGATGGGCATCATCACGGTGCGCTCGGACACCTCATCGTCGTCCCCGAGCGAGGGAGGCGGCGCGGCCGGAGCCGGGCGCTTGGCGGCGGCGGCGGCCGGTTTGGCGGCGGGACGGGGCGCGGCGCGACCCGGAGCCGCGGGCGCGATGGTGGGCACCTGCTGCGTGGCGAACAGCTCCTCCTCCAGGGCGTTGGGCGGGGGCGTCTTGGTGGCCACGACGTTGGGCGCGGCGGGTGCCTTGGTCTTGAAGCGGGCCAGTTCCAGCTCGGCGACCTTGAGCGCCTTGCTCTTCTCCTGCACGGACTGCTGCAGCCGGGCGATCTCCTGGGCCTTGAGGGACTCGCGACGCTCCAGCTCCGCCTTCTGACGGGCGTTGAGGTCCTCGATTTCCTTCTGCTGCCGGACCTCCAGCTCCTTGCGCTCCTTGAGGACGGCGGCCGACTTGGCGGCGGCTTCGGTGGCCTTGGCCTCGGCGGCGGCCGCGCGGGTGGTGAGTTCCTTCTCCACGCGCGCCTTGGTGGCCACGGCGCTTTCCACCGCGAGATCCAGCTCCTGGATCTTCTTCGTCCGGAGGGTGATCTGACCCTGGGCTTCCTTGAGCTTCGCATCCGCCTCGGCGGCGCGGGTCTGCATCTCCTGGGTGAGCTGCGCGGAGCGGGCCTCGGCGCGCGACACCTTGGCGATGAGCTCCTCCGAGGCTCGCTTGGCCTCGGTGCGCTCCTGGGCCTGGGCCTGCTGGAGCGCCTGGGACTGGGACTGGGACTGGGCGAGGGAGGCGGTCAGGGCGTCGCGGTCCGATTGGAGCTTGGCCTGGTTGGCACCCGCGGTGCGCAGCTGCTCGTCGCGCGCGGCCAGTTGCTTGCGCGCGTTCTCCAGCTCCGTGTTGAGGGCGGCGAGCTGCCGGGTGCTCTCCTCCTGGGCGCGCTTGACCTGCTCGGCCTCGTCCTGGCGGCGCTCCTCGAGCTGCTTGATCTGCTCGGTGCGAGCGGACACCTCGCCGCGGAAGCGCTCCTTGTCCTGCGTCGCCACGCTGAGCTTCTGGATCGTGTCGGACAGGTCCTGGTTCTTCTGCTCGGAGTCCTTCTCCAGCAGCTCGATGCGGCGCTGCGACTCGGCCGTGAGCGTGTTGAAACGCTCCTGGAGGGTGTGGTGCTCCTCCTCGGAGTGCGCGAGCTTCGAGCGCAGCTCGGTGACCTCGGCGACGCTGCTGCCCAGCTCCTGCTTGACGAGGAAGAGCTGTTCCTCGAGTTCCTGGCCCTGGTCGCGCGACTGGGCGAGCTGGGTCTCCAGGTTGGCCTGGGTGGTGGCCGCCTGCTGCTGGGTCTGTACGTGAGCGGCCTGCTCGCCGGTGAGCGCTTCGCGCGTGGCGGCGAGGTCGCCCTCGGTCTCGGCCAGCGTGTTGCGCACCTGTCCGAGCTGCTCGGACAGCTCCTCCTCCATGGCCGTCTTGAGGGCCTCGGTCTCCTGCAGCACGCCGTTGACGCGGGTGATCTCCGCTTTGGCGGCGCTCAGCTCGGTTTCGCGCTCGGTGCGCTCCTGGACGGTGCGCGCGAGCTCGTCTCGGGTCTGCTCGAGCTGCCCCTGCGTCTCGGTGAGGCTCTGGGTGGTGGCCTCGAGCTCGCCGCGCGTGGTGGCCAGCGTCTCCTCGGTCGCGGAGAGCTTGTCCTGCGTCTCGGAGAGGGTGGCCTGGGTCTCGGTGAGGCTCTGGGAGGTGGCCTCGAGCTCACCGCGCGTGGTGGACAGCGTCTCCTCGGTCGCGGAGAGCTTCGCCTCGGTGGAGGCGAGCGTCGTCTGCGTCTCGGAGAGGGTGGCCTGGGTCTCGGTGAGGCTCTGGGTGGTGGCCTCGAGCTCGCCGCGCGTGGTGGCCAGCGTCTCTTCCGTCGCGGAGAGCTTCGCCTCGGTGGAGGCGAGCGTCGCCTCGGTGGAGGCAAGCGTCGTCTGCGTCTCGGAGAGGGTGGCCTGGGTCTCGGTGAGGCTCTGGGTGGTGGCCTCGAGCTCGCCGCGCGTGGTGGAGAGCGTCTCTTCCGTCGCGGAGAGCTTCGCCTCGGTGGAGGCGAGCGTCGTCTGCGTCTCGGAGAGAGTGGCCTGGGTCTCGGTGAGGCTCTGGGTAGTGGCCTCGAGCTCGCCACGCGTGGTGGCCAGCGTCTCCTCGGTCGCGGAGAGCTTGTCCTGCGTCTCGGAGAGGGTGGCCTGGGTCTCGGTGAGGCTCTGGGAGGTGGCCTCCAACTCACCCCCCGTCGTGGACAGCGTCTC